>OLGY01000008.1_pt1 | contig 217905 bp, 193 predicted proteins | sample 1605951 | NCBI WGS metagenome assembly OLGY01 (sample SAMN03283280) | human gut metagenome | biome: human-associated habitat; material: feces | host: Homo sapiens | place: Peru | collected 2012
TGCAAATCGAAACATTATCACACCGTCCTTTCTCTGATAGTATACCACATTTTTTATGGTCTATTCTAGCATTATTTTAACACTTTTTCCGACCTTGTTGACTTTGTTTTTGCATTTTTTCCGACCTTATATCGCTGTGATATCACATTTTTCCATTACTGGTCATAAATTTGTTACGTTTTTAATAGCCACACATGTCGATTCTATCAAAATAAGAAGAAGTCCGGGTGTTCCCGGACTTCTATCGCACAATTCTACATTATTTAAAAAACCAGAAAAGCTTCCCTCCATATGGATTTTTCTTACTGAGCAACCGTGCTGAAACTGCATGGAATAATAAAAATGCACCGCTTATGAGCGTCATCACCAGTTCAAACTGTGATAAGACCGACATGGAATTATCATTATAGCCTATATAAACATTCTTACTGCCCAGAATGATGCAATTTCCCTCATACCAAAACACATCGGCACCATTGACCGGCGAATTCGCCTTAATCTGCAGCACCGTATAAGTTGGCCGGATGACTTTCCCATAACGTGATTTGTAATTCCTATTATTATTATTTCCGCTATGTACCTTAACATGATTGGAGCTCTGCCTCGAACTTTGATATGTTACATTTCCCGTTGTATGATTCTTCTCACAGGCATATCCAACCACCTGTGTCATGCCAGCCACAAAGAAGATCAAAGCAACTACAAGTGCTAAAATCTCAGCCGTATAGAATGCATTCACCGATTTGTTCTTCACATCTATCTCCTCATCACTACTCCATGGTTTATTACGGAAATTGCGAATTGCAGATGGAAACAGGCGAATTGCACCAACCATCCCCAGCAAGGATAAAATCAAACATATAAGTACCGGCGCCTTTGTTCCGATAACCAGGTCTGCATTCACACCCTGTTTTGTCGATTCATCCATAAATGTGATGTTACCACTTACCAACACCTTTTCATCCTGTTTTAGATGTGACTTGTTTCCAGAATAATAATAGTGGAAGAATATCGTTCCTCCATCCTCTCTGGCTCCGTCTACCTTCAATACTGCATAGCCGCTTGTCCCATGCATGTCTGCACTCGCAACCGTTGCCGACAATGCATTCGATGAAAGCAAAGAAAATCTCGGCACACAATAAAACGCAGTCACAACAAACAAAACGACACACACAATGGCAATCACCATATTTGAAACATTCTTTTTGTAAGTCATATATAATCCTCCATTCATTATCTTTTTGTGCCGATTTCTCAAACTGTTCAACTTTATTTAAACTTAAATATATTAAGTCCTGTTCCTTCATCATAAATTCTGTCAACTTTTCCATCAATTACTGAAATTACCATCTCGCAGACTGCGCTGACAACAGCTCTGTTCAGATGTCCGCCAAACACTTCACCTTTCTCATTTCCGGCGCTCATGTGAATATGTGCATAATATTCTCCGTCCATTGTACTGATTGTTCCTGTAAGCGATGTGATTTCATAATATCCTTTAAAGCTGTTAGAGTAATATTTCTTTTCATCTGTCTTATATACTCCGACCGTAAAATCATCGATAGCTCCAAGAGCATTGATACTAGCAAGCTTTATATTCTCATTAATAGCAATTACCTTCAGTTGCTCCAATATCTCCTCACCCTTGTCAATCCTTGCAATTATAGTGTTGTCAAATCTTTTGTATTCCATTTTGTTCCTCCATTTGCATTTGTGGGGACGTTCCTTTTGTAACGAGGAGTGTCCCCTGTCTTATTATAAGCATTACACAGGGACACTCCTCGTTACAAAAGGAACGTCCCTAAATCAAACCTTTTATTCCTTTTACTATCACAAATATTCCAACTGCCAGAAATATTCCTTCCATCACGATTGGCATTATATAAGCCGGCAAAGATACCATGCCTGAATCCCTGTTTGCCATGAGGACTAATATATTGCCACCTATCATGAGCAGGGCGGAAAATGTGAACATCCCCCCTACCGCAATCATGATGATATTTCCCACAATATTCCTTCCATTTTGTACAGTCCTTATGGTCATGTCTATGCCCTCTTTATGTTCTCTATAGAAATCCGTGACCGGATTGTCCACTGCACCATTTCCATCCCAGGACATCGCCATACGCGCATTTGCCTCATACTGGTACTGCGAAGATCTGCTGCGTTCTTGCACTTCAGGTGCTTTGCCAGTCTTCACCGCTATATAATCCTTCACGCTCTTTACCATCGCGACTATTCCCATAATGCCAAATAGGCTAAGCACAATTCCCGGCACACTTATGACATGTACATCATCTCCAAGAAGAGGAATTATTCCCCATCCCATGCAAGTAATAATAAATCCCAGGAGCAGTCCGCTTGCAAGCTTCCTGCCGGCGGTCCGTGGTCCGTCACCGCCATTTACAAATCCGAGTGTCGCTGCCAGAACGAACAATATGCCCATGCCCAGGAGTATGACTCCCATCCACACTCTTCCACCTACATATGCGATCTCCGGGTGCTCCGGATTGTATCTGATATCCACTCTCTTTCCTATAGAAGGACGAACGCTGGACGATGTATCATCTGCAAATGTATATTTGATATCGTCCACATAATATGTATATACAGCCGCATACATATCATCGCCATCACTGTCCGTATGATGCGATATATCAGTTATCTTTCCTGTTGCAGTTCCATAATAACTGTCCTTATGTTTTCTATCCACTGTCATCACTATACCGCCTATCGCCATGGCGAATCCAATGACCATAAATATCACCAATACCGCTATTCCGTTGTTTTTCCCTTTCTTAGTCCCCTTTGACATCCTGTAATCCCTTTCAAAATGATTGTTCCTGACGAAATCTCAGTTCTGTTTTCCGCAATTATATTCCCCTTCACAATATCGCATATGTATTATCAATAGAATTCCAGCCTGTGCTCCACCAGCTCACTTCCCTCATATACGAGCTTGAGTGAGAAAAATCTCTTCTCCCCTTCAAGCAACAGCTTCAGAAATATCGCATCCCCGCTCCACGTCGGAAGTGTTGGCACGATCTCTTTATCTATCCATTGAAGATCACCCTCATCGCATATCTGGACATCCCCCTCAAATCCATCTGCGGTGAACAGGCACATAAGCTCATTCTCGCACTCATTGCTTATAAATGTCACCAGACCTCTGAATCGATATGATGTAAGCGTAAGTCCCGTCTCCTCCTTTATCTCCCTGAGAAGGCAGTCTTCAGGACTCTCACCCTCCTCGGCATGTCCACCTACACCGATCCATTTGCCTTTATTAATGTCCTTCTCCTTCTTTGTCCTGTGGAGCATCAGGTATCTTCCATCTTTCTCTATGTAACAAAGTGTTGTCATCTTCATAATTACTACTGTCTCCTTACCCTCTTTTGCACGTTTCATGTCGCAAATACAATTAATCTTTCTCGCTCCGTTCTCTGCTGTTCACTATGTATATTCCTGTGCACACCAGCACCAGCGACACCAGGCTTATCGGACCAAGCGCTTGCGCGCCCTCGCGGAGCAGCCATGCCGACAGTATCACGCCGAACACCGGATTCATAAATCCAAATACTGCAACTCTGGATATGGGATTGTACTTGAGCAGCATTCCCCACAGAGAATATGCCACCGCCGATACAAGAGCCAGATATATGAGCATCAAAACTCCACCTGTGGATACGGTGCTGAGTCTGCCTCCCATGGCAAAACCGGCAGCCGACAGAATAATTCCGCCAACTATAAACTGGTAGCCACTGAGCATAACCGGATTGTGTTTTACCGAATATCGCTTCAGGAACACCGATGAAAATGCATAAGCCACTGTCGACAGAAATATCGCACCCTCACCTGACAAGCTCATATGGAAATTCATTCCATTCATGTTTATAAGTACAACTCCCGCAAATCCAACCAGACAGCCAAGCATCTTCTTTGCAGTGACATTTTCCTGATGGAATATGAATCCTGACACTATGATGGCAACAAATACATTTACTGCCTCTATGATGGACGCCTTGACTCCGCTTGTATGTGCGAGACCTATATAAAAGAACAGGTATTGTATGACTGTCTGCAGCATCGCCAGCCACGCTATCTTGCTGGCGCAGCCCTTCTCCGGCCTGATGAATCTTCCTTCCAGCAGACTTCCAAATATCACGGCAAGAATACCCGCCAGCACGAATCGCATACCTGCGAACAGTATCTGTGACGATGTATCCGCACTCTCTATATTCCACAGTCCATAACCTATCTTTATACACGGAAATGCACTTCCCCACAGCAGGCAGCACAGCATGGCACCGAGCCACACAACACTGGTTTTCTGCATCCATTTGTCGTTTATCTCTATCTTTTTCATATTTACTTCTCTCTCGTGTCTTTTATATCATAGACTAACAACATTATATACGATTATAACTGCCAGTCTATATTCTTTGCATTCTCAGCAAGCAGCAACCTGGTCGCAAGCTCTTCATCATCCAGTTCTACATAGTCACCATTTGCATAATATCTCCACTCGGCTGTCATCTTTTTCCCTGTAAAGTTCGTCTCCCTTATGCCCCAGAACTGTTTTGGAGACAATCTCTCCTGATTATTTTTCATCAACGTATAGCACTCTGTGTACTTGCAATTCTTTACTAGTTCCTTGACATCCATAAATGTCTCACGATTCTGAACCTGACATATAAGCAGACTGCAATTCTTCTTTGGTTTTCTCTGTACCCTCTCAATGGATATATCAAACCATGAACACAGTATCATATATATCAATATGTATACAAACAAATATGCTATGGAAAATACGACATCACCTTTATCGCCAATAATCTTGTATAGGAACCATTTATTAAAATAGAACAGGATCACGCCAGTCAGAAATGAACATAAGATCAGATCTGTGAACCACTGGCCGGCTATGATCAGCCCATGTGTGTTACGTGAATCTGATAAAAAGCGCAGTATCCATAGAATCAACAGTGTGCCAACCGCCAACACAAGAGCCGCTATGCCAAGATGCACACCTGAGTCAAATATCCAATGCCAGTTAAGCGGCAATTTTATATGTTTTATATCTTGCAAGAGGTACTGCACATCAGGATTCCACACCGTATTGCCCCAATATATGAATCCCCATACTGCACCTATCACAAATAACAAAATCTCCTTTTTCCATCTTCCCCTCATAATGTACCTCCATTCTTAAGCATCTTTTATTGTATATATATGGAAAGTATATTTTTATACACGAAAAAAGTCAATTTTCTTTCCCCATTGGCGCGACTTGTTTTTGGCAAATATTTCTTCAATTATCTCCTCGTATATGATATGCTCTAGTTAGTTTATGCTAACCATATTGATTATTTACAAGGGGGATTACATGGAACAGAAAGAAAAAATTAAATACCAAAGGAACTGCCTGCTGGGCGCGCTCGGCGCAGCGCTCCTGATCGTGGGGGATCTGTGTATCAGCATAGTACCCGCATCACCCGCGGACAAAGGACTTTATGTGAGGGGGGCATATCTGAACGGGGATTTCCAGCTGTGGAGAGTGGCTATGCTGCTTGTGACAGGTCTTGTCGGTATGTTCTTCTATGCATTTGGCATAGACGCCATATCGGAGCAGATACTTCCCAAGTACCGCAAGACGAGGGCACTCGTCAAATACGCAGGGCTCATGTATGTCGCGTCCGCCGCGACACTGCATTTTCTCGTGGGAACACTCGCTTACTGGGTAACCTATCTGTCTGAACACATTGGAAGAGAACAGGCCATCGCATATGTTGACGACTACTACAATCTGCTCTTTCCAGCCGTCAGCATAGTGTACATACCTACGGCACTGCTCATGCTCACAAGTCTTATATCGCTGCTGGCAGGCAGAACTGTCATGAAGAGGAGCATGATCGTATTTCACATCATCACATGGCAGCTTATATTTGTGCTCATTCCTGACATCAGACAGGCCATGGGCGCCGACATATCCACACTGGATTATGTATTCAGTCAGGCATCAGGAAACACCGCCTGCCTCATCTGGCTAGTTGCCAGCTTTGTATATTCTAAAAGAAACAGCAATTAACAACCGTCTCCAAACTAATTCAAACATATAAAAAGTTCCATGCATCTGCACCGTGCAGACACATGGAACTTTCTTATTACTCTATATTAACTTCAACCTACAGCATACCCTCTTTTATGATATCGTGGTCTCTCAGTACCTTTTCAATCACCGTGCCCTGGATCTTCTTAAGTATAGGTCTCTTGAGCTTGTTCAGAGGTCCAAGATTTATCTCAAGAGGTGATTTGCCATCCATGAGCTTCACGCTGCTGTCCAGCAGTTCACGGATATCGTACACACTTCCCCACACCTCAGGAACACCTCTGTCCACGCCGAGGAGTCCATACACAGCCTCCATTGCAGTTCTCACTGAATACTCTGTGGTGAACACTGTGTCTCGAGGGGTGTCGGCGAACTGTCCGAGGAATGCAAAGTTGGTGCATCCGTCCGGAATTACATCTGGTCTGTCGCCCTTTGCTCTAGGCATGAAGAACGCGGTGATATATGGCATCATAGTTGGCACGCAAACTGCGCTGTTTGTGGCCAGCTCCTCGATCTCCTCCTCTGGCACTCCCAGATGGTAGAGCCACTCCTCCGTGATCTCCTTACCGGTACAATCCTTCATAGGCTTCTTGATATAATCGCCAGGAACATCTGTGAACAGGCCATATACCCATACACACACCTTATCCTTGTCCTGGTTTTTGAACTGTCCCTGTCTATTGATGGTCCAGCTCATCAGCCAGCTTGAATCCTGACAGCTCACGATACCACCAGTGACAACCTTTCCTGTTCTCGGATCACGCTTGCATATATCCACGATGTAAGGGATGATCTTGTCGTCCAGCGTTGTGACTGTGGCTGACTCCCAATTCGTCTTAGATATATCAGAGCAGAACTTCTCAGGATGGCCAAATGAAGGATCCTGTGCAGCTATGTTCTTCCACAGACTCCAGCAGCCGCTTGTTCTCACCTCTGCATCTCCATTTGGCGCATGATTCTGGTCGCCGTAGATGGTTCCCTCAGTACAGCTTCCATTTGTGACAAATACAAGATCGTTCTCAGTGAGCGGGATACCCTTTTCAACTCCGTTTACCCTGCACTCGATGGTCTTGGCAATCTTCTTGCCGTCTCTCATATCAAATATGACATTTGTGACCTCCGTGTTGTACTGGAATGTCACGCCCGCAGCTTCAAGATACTTCACCATCGGAAGGATCAGCGACTCATACTGGTTGTACTTTGTGAACTTGAGTGCTGAGAAATCTGGAAGTCCTGAGATGTGATGTATGAATCTCTGGAAGTATAGTTTCATCTCCAGTGCACTGTGCCAGTTCTCAAATGCGAACATCGTCCTCCAGTACAGCCAGAATGTTGAATCAAATACCTCTTCATCGAATACATCCTCTATTGTCTTGTCATACAGATCCTCATCCTTTGTCATGAAGAGCTTCATAATCTCCATACAGCCCTTCTGGCTCAGATTGAATTTGCCGTCTGTGTGGGCATCCTTGCCTCTGTTCACTGTTGCTCTGCACAGTGAGTAATTTGGATCCTCTTTGTTCAGCCAGTAATACTCGTCAAGAACCGATACCCCCGGTGTCTCTATGGAAGGTATACTTCTGAACAGATCCCACAGGCACTCGAAATGGTTCTCCATCTCACGTCCACCTCTCATGACGTAGCCTCTGGCAGGATCAAATATTCCATCGCACGCGCCGCCCGCTATATCCATAGCCTCAAGAATATGGATATGTGAGCCAGGCATCTGCCCATCACGGACAAGGAAACATGCAGCCGCAAGTGATGCAAGTCCACTTCCAACTATATATGCGTTCTTGTCATCCACGCCCTCCGGCTTTCTCGGTCTGGCAAATGCCTCGTAGTTACCATTTGTATAATAGATTCCCTTGCTGTTCTTCTCATGCTTTCCGCGCTCCGTATTGCGGTACTCTGCATGTTCTGCCGCAGCATTCTCCTTCTGAACTTTTGCCTTATTATGATTTTTAACTGTGAGCGCTGCTGCTCCTGCGCCGGCTGCTGCCACCGCTGCTATCCCGATTCCTAATTTCTTCTTTGACATAAGCAATTCTCCTTTCAGTCTGCCGTCTATATCCATCTCATGTTCTTATAATAGCTTGCCCAATTTTTATTTCATATTTACAAAAAAAGTGGAATGATAAAAATTTTATCATTCCACCCGTTTTGTATAACTCTATATTGAATATGTACTCTAGCGATACCTTCTATCGACGCCCTTCTGCCTGTAATATGCCGCCTTATTCTCGTACATTCTCTCATCTGCAGCCTTCACTATCTCGTCAAATGACTCCCAGTCCTTCTCATCACTTGACACATAGCCACATGATATTGATATGGACTTCACCTGCTGTCCAGACCATCCACCCACAACATCGTCAAACTCCTGCCGTACTCTCTTCAGCCTTCTAGTATTTACAAATATGATGGCCGCAAATTCATCACCGCCCATCCTGTACACCTTACCATAGTTTCCAAAGCACTGCTCCATACACTCGGCAGCACCCTGAAGCAGTTCATCTCCAGCCGCATGTCCCAGGGTATCATTCACTGATTTAAGCCCATTTACATCCATGGACACATACACATATACAGAATCTCCCGGAAGCTCCCTGACATCATCTATATATGCGCTCCTGTTATAACATTTTGTGAGCTCATCTGTAAAAGATCGTCTTATCAGCTTCTGCTCCCGTTTCTTATCTTCATCTATGTTTCTGGTGGTAAATATGACTTTTAAAGGACGTCCATCCTCGTCAACATCTATCGATATAAATGACAGTCTGAACCATCCAAGATCCTTCACCATGAACTCACCTGACACGATCTTTTTCTTGATCAGCCTGTCCCCCAGACTATTCAGATCCATGAATTCCTGAGCACTGGCCTGATGTTCATCCACAACCACCTTATGAACGATCTTCCTCATAAACTCCTTCGCCCCTGCTGCCCGCTCACCAGCCCTCAATATCAGGTCTCCTGCGCTATAGAGTGCAAATGTATCATGTTGAAGATCAAGCATATGCATGCTGTAATACATCCCCGACATTGATGTCAATATTGCCAGCTGTTCATTTCTCTCCCGGTTCGCACGGATCACCTTCATCACCATGCTTACCACCAGACCAGCGGCAAAGCACATATACAGTGCCATGATAACCATGATTGCCGTATTGCTGCGACTGTTCTCATCCATTCTATATATAACACCAATCACATACTCTCCGGATCTGCGGAATACACATCTGTTTCTAAAGCCATTGATCTTTCTTATGCCTGTAAAACTGTCCTCGCCGTCCGGCAGCACATCATCAGTCATCGAAATGCCGATCTCATCAAGAGTGAGCCCTACTACCGGTTCATATGAACATCCATATATTTCTCCCGATTCGCCATCTGCCACTATAACACACAGTCCATCATACATAGGCATATTGGCAACCACCGTGGATATCTCATTCTGTTTTACCTCATCCAGAAGTCGTCTCGGCTCGATTCCAACCTGTATCATCTTGGTGCCATCGTCGTTCCATGTTATGGCATACATCATATTCTTACCCTTTGATGTGTTCGGAGTGACATCCTGACACATGGTGAGAGTCTTATCATCCAGCATCGGCTTAAAATACGCCATCTGTTCCCCGGAGTCAAAACTATATCCAAAGTATTCAGGATTGGTACCGGCATATATCGCACCATCCGTATTAAACAAATGCACCTCATCAACAGATATGAGTGCAGCGATCTTGCGGAGCTCATCCACATCATTTGCCACCTCAGGCTTTGCATCAACTATATACGCCACTGCCTTAGCCCTGACCATATAATCTTCCTTGAGGGAGTCTATAAGCTCATCCTCACTTGTCTTATTCTTCTCGATTACATTGCTGACCTGATCCAACAGCACCTGCGAGGTTCTGTCAAAACTCCTGTTATTGATAAAGCTCAGTATGACCGCCTGGATGACCATCGCAACCAGCACGATCCCCCCCGTTATCAGTATTATCTCCGGCAATCTCTTTTTCATATCTGATGTTCGTCTCATAAGCGCTCTCCCCGCGTATCCCGCAGTAATAGATTTCTTTATCCTGATCCATCCTCTGCTTTTACATCTCGCTTTCAAAGTTATGAATGGAATTTGCTATATTTCCACGAAGCGTGGTGCTAAGCTGCTCCACTATTTTATGATAATCGTCTTTCATTCCCTTGTCTACCCAGTCAAGCATAATCCCCACAAATCCATACTTGTAAAAGTCTGCTATGAACTGCTTATCAGCCTCCGAAAGATTGTCCCCTGCGCATTTCTCATCTACTACATCCGCTATGAGCTGATACGACAGCTTATACAGATAATTTTCTATCTTTGCCTTATCCACCGACCTGTATATATTTGCGATAAAGGGCTTGTTCTCCAGCACAGCCTCAAACACCTGTATCATACCCTCCTGCCAGGTATCGTAGGTCTTCTTATCCTTCAGCGCCTGCTTCCCATCCTCTATACAAACCCACTCGGCAAGCTCATATATGTCCTGAAAATGATAATAGAATGTCATCCTGCTTATCCCGCAGTCTCCGGTGAGATCCGCTATCGTTATCTTGTCAAACGGCTTCTCCTTAAGAAGCTTTTTCAGAGATGCCTCAAGTGCTTTTTTAGTTGAATTTGCCATGCATACCTCCTGTTATCTAAGCTGTGCATATCATCCTTATAAACAAACATACTCATAAAAAACAATATTGCTTCTTATGAGTATATCTTTACATTTATTATATTCTTTTTTTGACAATTCTCTACTTAAAAATGTTATATTTCCTTATCTTTCTTCTGATCTTACGTCTGTTCTTCTCGTCTCCAAAGAAGCTGCTGAGCTTCTCAACAAACAATGTCAGATACCTGAACATGGATTCCGCAGCAAATGCAAATACAACCATGAGCAGGAAGCATATGTTGGATATCGACTCTATGGCAAACAGCTTACCGAGGAAAAGTCCACAGAACAGCAGTCCGACTATGTTGATAATAAGTACTCCATACTTCATCTTGTTGAACGGATGGCTGATCTTGATTATTATCATGAATCCGACAACCGCAAGCAGCATTGTGCCAGCTGTGGCTATGTCCTCACTCGGGAGATTGAATACCTGTCCGCAGATTACAAGTGCTCCGACCGACAGCACATCCGTGAGTCCCGCAGGCAATGCTTTTAACATGACATTTGCCATAAAGTTTCCCTCTATACGATTCCTGTTCGGCTCAAGTGCCAGCAGGAATCCCGGCAATCCTATGGTAAACATGCTTATGAGTGATATCTGTGACGGCTCCAGCGGATATGTGATCGCAAACACCGCTGAGAATATGGCCATCAGCAGTGAAAATATATTCTTAACAAGGAAGAGGCTTGCTGATCTCTGTATATTGTTGACAACCTGTCTTCCCTCATACACCACATATGGCATACGTCCGAAATCTGAATCCAGAAGCACCGTCTGCGCCGCCTGTGCAGCCGCTTCACTTCCGGATGCCATGGCTATACTGCAATCCGCATCCTTCATTGCGAGTATATCATTTACACCATCACCAGTCATGGCAACCGTGTGTTTCTGTTTCTGGAGTGCCCTGACTATGAGCTGCTTCTGTTTAGGCGTAACTCTTCCAAATACTGTATATTTATCCACAGCCTCAGCTATATCCTTCTCAGATGCCAGAGTCGACGCATCCACATAGTTCTCTGCTCCATCTATTCCTGCACGCTTTGCCACCTCTGATACTGTGGCAGGGTTATCTCCGGATATGACTTTTATGGCAACGCCCTGCTCTTTGAAATATGTAAACGTACTCTCGGCATTTTCCCTTATTGGGTTTGAAAGCACTATATAACCAATAGGAGATATGCCTCCGAACGATTTTTCCAAACCACTGGAATCATTGCCTGACTCCGCCATAAGAAGGACTCTGTATCCCTTGCTCTGGTACTCCTCTATCTCTTCGGATATCTCATCGTACCTATCCTTCATTATAAATTCCGGAGCACCAAGCATATAGTCTCCCTCGACAAATGACACCTTACTGTATTTATTCGCCGATGTGAAAGGCTGTGTCTTAAGCAGTGTCCTGCTGCCCTTCTCTATCTCATTCTTATCCACATAAGCTCTGATCGCCTCCATTGTGGCATTATTGTCCTCTATGACAGACGAGTAATCCGCCAACAAGTGCGCAAATGCTCTCTTGTCCATCTCGGCATCGCCGCATCTGCCGCTTATCACCAGCTCTGTAACCTGCATACCCGGCTCAGTGATGGTTCCGGTCTTATCCACACAGAGTACATCGACTCTCGCGAGTGTCTCTATACTCTTCATGTCATGCAGCAACACTTGTTTCTTCGCAAGCCTTATCGTGCTGAGCGCAAGTGCAACAGTTGTGAGCAGATAAAGTCCTTCAGGGATCATTCCAAGAACCGCCGCAACCATTGATACAACACTCTTCTTGAATGTCTCTCCATTCATGATATACGCCTGGCAGAACAATATGATTCCCACTGGTATGATGATGATTCCAACCCATTTTACAAGTTTGTTGATGTACCTGATCATCTCTGACTGTTCGCCGTCACCCATGGCTTTCGCCTGGGCTGTGAGCTTTGATATGTATGACTCATTGCCCACCTTGTCAAGCTTGGCATAGCACTGTCCAGACACCACAAAGCTTCCAGACATGAGGCCATCACCTGATTTCTTCTTGATCTCGTCTGACTCACCGGTGAGCAGAGCTTCATTTACCGATATACTGCCGCTGAGCACCGTAGCATCAGCACATATCTGATTGCCGGCAGACAGAATGATGATATCGTCCTTAACCAGTTCCTCTGATTGTATCTGCTGCTGTTCTCCGTCTCTCACAACTATCGAATGCGGCGCATTTAACATGCTCATCTTATCAAGAGTCTTTTTTGCACGCAGCTCCTGAAATATTCCTATAACCGTATTGCCTATGATGACCGGCAGGAAAGTCAGATTTCTGAATGATCCAACTATACATAGCAGCACCGTAAGTATAAGGAATATGAGATTGAAGTACGTAAGCAGATTGGACTTGACGATCTGCCCCACCGTCTTCTGCGTACTTATATCCGTGTGATTGGTCTGTCCATTGTCGATCCGTTCCCTTACTTCCTCCGATGTAAGCCCCATGATCGGGACTCCTCGTGTATCCAAATTGCTTTCTGAATTTGTATCCAAATAAAACACCTCTTCCTGTGTATATGGTCGGCAAATGTTATGCACCGAGCAGCATTTTCATCGGCTGCCATGACATCTCATGATTTCTTTAACAAAGTTCTATTATAAGTACTCAAAGTAAGGTTATTCAAGGAGAATGGCAGATATTTCATATTTTTTTAAGAAACCTTGTGTCTCATTAATGACAAACGGGCGGCCATCTGGTTTGAGATGTGTATATATTTAAAATTATTTTAAAGTAAGTTATTTGAGATAATTCTCAGCATATTATATTGTAATATTACATTTTATTAATACTTTTTTTATACTATAATGTGATTGGTCATCAAATTGGGGAGGATGACAAGTTTTTATTTTTAAGGGGGATTATTCTAATGACGAGAATCGTGAAAGACTACCGGAGAAACCCGGAAAACAAAAAGGCACTGTACCTGGCGATCGTTTTTTTGATACTGGGTGGACTTGGCTGCTTGAAGTATATCGTACCGGATATCATTGCATGGACTCAAAGTATTGGCTGTGAACAGACAACCGGATATGTAAAGTATTCTGAACAGTATGATTATTATTCCGGTCGTTACAGAAAAGCCAGCAACCATACTGTAACCTATGGTACAATCGTCGAATACACCATTGATGGCCAGACATATACCCAGACCGTATACACCGGTACTAATTACTTTAACATGGGAGAATCCGTCAAGGTATACTACAAAAAAGACAATCCGGAAAATGCCGTGACTGACATTGCCATGAAGAGAACACCTACATTTCCTTCTGTTTTCCTGTTTGGTCTAGGTGCCGCCCTACTCATATTGTACTTACTTCCTTTCAAGATAGTTGATGACTGAGTCGGCTAAACAAAATGAGCATAACACATTTCCCACCTGGGTATTATTGTGTTACGCTCATTTTTTATTTATACAAGCTACGAACATGAATTCGTGGCTGCATCATATTCTATTTTCATGGCATACGCCATCTTAGATATATTGACCACACTATGGTCTCTGTCCCATCGCGCCCTCAAGTGTGATGGTCTCACCACTCATGTACTTGAAATCCGGAGACGCAAGTGCCACGCATGCACGTCCGATCTCCTTCTCTACGTCTCCGAAGTGTCCCATTGGCGGCATCTTAACATTTGCCTTGAACGCATCCGGATATGCCTTCTCAAAGTTCTCAAGCTGTGATGTCCATGCAAGAGGACATACTATATTGACATTTATTCCATCTGCTGCCCACTCTGTAGCTGCTACTCTTGTAAGGCCCCTGATGCCTTCCTTCGCAGCCGCATATGCACACTGTCCGTAATTTCCAAAGAGGCCTGCACCTGATGCAAAGTTGATGACTGAACCCTTTGTCTCCTTCAGATATGGATAGCATGCCTGCATATAGTAAAATGCAGCGTAAAGACCTGAATAAATTGCAAGGTCAAACTGTGCTGTTGTGTGATCTGCGATGGTAACACCTGATGCAGATGCCTGTGCATTGTTAATGAGCACATCTATTCTTCCAAATTCCTTAACCGCCTGCTCCACAACGTTCTTGACAACGCTCTCATTGTCCGCACCTGCGTTTACATCAGCCTGGACTGCAAGAACCTTGATCCCATATTTGCTCTCAAGCTCTGCCTTTGCATCCTCAAGTTTCTGGACATTACGTCCTGTAAGCACCAGATTGGCACCTTCCTTGGCGTATGCTGTCGCTATTCCGTATCCGATGGATCCACAGCTTCCATCGCTGAGAACTGCACGTCCGCCTCCTGTTATTATCGCTGTCTTACCTGTTAAAAAACCCATAAATGTACACTCCTTCCCTGGCCATGACTACTTTCTTCACACCGCATATATTTCTGTCAACCATAACATATATCTATAATTTCATAGCCCATGTCTATTATTATAGCCACACGACCGACCCAAAACAACACCCTTACCTATCTTTAAATGAAAATATTTATGCATATCGTTCCCCCAGAACTCCAGTGGTACAGCTTGCAGCGGTGTTAATACTGCCTATTGTATTCGGTATCAACGGGATCTGGTGCGCAGCTGGCACACTGCTCGCTATATCACCTTATTCACTATATTTCGAAGCTCCGCATAATTGCATGCAGCCAGTACATCCTCGTCCGTCTTGTTCTGCAGCGACAGATACCACACCGGTGTCATTCCGGCATTTTGCGCTCCCATGACATCCTTCTTGTAGCTGTCCCCCACATAGATGACCTCATCGTTCTTTACGCCCAGCTTTGTGGCTATCATATCAAACATCCTGCGGTTCGGCTTTTCTATACCAGCCTCCTCACTTGTTATCATTGCGTCAAGTCTGCCCGTAAGTCCCAGTCTGTCTATCTTCCTAAACTGGATATGAGCAGTCATATCTGTACAGATACCTATCTTTATCCCTCTGGCTTTCATATCATCTATAAACTCCAATGCCCCGGGAAATATGGATATCCTGTTCAGAAAATTGTTCCAGAAATAGTTGTACACCTGCAGGTCATACCTAAATGGTGATACCCCCAGGATCTCCAGCATCTTCTGGAAGTACAGCACCCTATTGTGCTGCGCCGCCATATCCCAGGCAGAGAGCTGATCCTTTACCATGTCTCTGCCTTCCTCAAAAGCTTTCATCACTGTCACTTCATCTATATGAAGAAGTTCATTTGCCACGTATCTCACAGTGTCATCCACTGCCTTATCATTCTCGTGAAGGCAGTCGTATAATGTATCATCTAAATCAAATACTATTGCTCTTATCATATATATCCTCCTTAGTATTGTGCCGGGTGTTCTAGTTCATACTGTATACATAGTATATAAATTTTGAGCTTTTTTTACAATCTCATCCTTGTGTGCATTACACCAATTATATTCATACCCTGAGGGGGACGGAGGTACCTGCCCCCTCCGTCCCCATGGACGTTCCGTCCGGAAAAGAAAAAAACCTGACGGTTTTGACGCCGTCAGGTTCTATAGAAAATAGCGAGTAATCATTTTATTTAATTATATATCCAGTTACTGGCACTCACTTCGAACTTCATCGGTGATCGTTGTTCCACCGGACTTATACCAGTTGTCCACAAAACTGTCAAATTCATCCGGATCTGCTTCACCTGTAACTATCTTCAGGTAAGTATTGTTCTCCAGATTCTCAAGGTGCCACCAGTCTGACACCATGGTCTCGGTCTCCCCGAAGTACAGAGAATCGACTTTATTTGTACGCGCATCATTGAGGATCTTGCATGCAGTTATACGGGATGTATATGCCGCCCAGTCCTCCGATGACGCATTATCTTCATTCTTGAGATATGAATCACACGCCTCATAATAAGAGCGTTCCAGTACGTTCAGATCATCAGGCTGCCTTACGCCAGAGAACACGTGGTTCAGCTCGCCGTAACATATCTGAAGTGCATTGTTGTAGTCCACGTTCATTGCAAGTGGTCTTGCGGTAGGATCCACATTGAGTTTGTAGTAATCCTTTATAGCCTGATTGTCTTTGTCTTCATATCTTATATAGTCAAACAGCACACTTATTATCTTGCACACTATCTCCGGGTGCTCATAGCCCTTTCTGACAACCACGAAGTTGCCATACGGAACCTGGGTATGATAACTCGTTGACCCATTTTCCTCTGTGGCAAGCAGATATGGTTCCCACTTTGCTGTTGGATCGGCCGCTACAGCGTCCATAAGAGGATTATTTGGCGCCCACCATGGTCCGAAGAATGAACCACACTGTCCATTCACTATGAGTTCTATTATGTTGCTGCTTGTCCGCATGAGGAAATTCCGATCCAGAATCCCTTCCTCGTACATCTCATGTATATGCTCCAGAGCTTTCTTTGCCTCCGGCTGTACAGAACCATACACAACATTTCCGGCCTCATCCTTTATCCACTGTTTCGGAAATGCCCCATATGCGGCAAATACAATGTCGAGCGTGTACTCGCTGCTATAACCACAACCGCCGCAGAGACTTGTGTCTACCACCAGCCCTACGGTACTTCCTACACCATTATTTCCCGGATCTTTCTCAATAAACTGCCTGATGATCTCCTCCGCATCCGAAAGTGTTCTCGGAGCCTCAAGTCCCAGCTTATCCATCCAGTCTTTTCTAAGCCATATCAGATTTGGTCCATCTGATATATTTGTCTCAGGTATGGCCATGATACGGTCATCAATTGTGACCACATCCATGATACTGCTGCCATAACTCTTATATATGTTCTTTATCGTTTCACTCATACAGTTGTTATAACTGTCTGTGAGATCCTCGATCATGTCATTTTCCACCAGATACTGCAGCTCATCCATATCCTGGACGATCATCACATCCGGAAGATCCTTCTGTGCTATCACCATGGATACATTGTCATCATACTGATCATCAGCAGCCTCAAATATATCCTGGTTCTGCACATTTAAGATTTCATTTAATATCTGTGTGTATGCATTATTTTCATACGTTTCTCCCTGTGGGAGATTTGAATTATTTGCACCGGACAGCTTTCCCAGGGTATAGGTAAGCTGCTCCGGATACTTGCCAAACGGAGTGGTTTCCGCATTATGCATGGCAGACTCATATTCTGAATCTGCAGCCGTCCCGGACGGGTTGGAGGGGGGTGTTTTTGAGTCCTGACAGCCACATATTATTATAAGGGTAATTGTTAGCACACATGTTATTATTTTTTTCAGATACTTCATTGCTGGCATATGCTTACCTCTGATCCGTTTCATGTCACCAGGCACTAGCCCCGGCGAGTTTTTCTGCAAATAATTTCATATATTATCCTTAACCCTTTACGCCTCCAGACATGCTATCCTTGTAGCACTTCTGCATTACCATAAAGAGAATGATAATCGGTACGGATATCAGCACTGCACCAGCCGCAAATGAGTTGAACCAGTTGTACACATACTCTTTCTCGAGCATGTTCCAAAGTCCGATGGATACTGTGTAATAGTCCTTGTTGGCTCTGCATATAACCTTTGCAAACACGAAATCAATCCATGGTGCAAGGAACGAATTCAGAACCGTATAAACTATGATCGGACGGCTGAGTGGTATGATGATCCTTGTAAATGACTGCCATCTTGTAGCACCATCAAGGTACGCTGCTTCTTCCAGCGACTTTGGTATAGTATCAAAGAAGCCTTTGGCGATATAGAATCCAAGTCCTGAACCGCCTGAATATACAAGTACCAGAGCAACCCTGATGAGTGAGCCTTCTGAAAGTCCCAGAACCTTAAGGATGTAATACACAGCTATCATAGCCATGAATCCCGGGAACATTCCAAGTATAAGTGCCACATTCATAAATGGCTTTCTCAGTCTGAAACGCATTCTTGACATACAGTATGAAACTGCAAGCACGAACGCTGTTGATATTATACATGAGAAAATTGCTATTATCAAAGTATTCTTGAACATCTGCATGAAGTTCAGGATACCTGTGTCTGTAAAAAGCTTTGTATAGTTCGCCAGAGTCAGAGACTTTGGCAGCAGAGTTGAAACATACTGCCCTTTCTCTCCTCTGAAGCTTATCATGATTATCCATGCGATCGGCAGTACCCAGATAACCGAAAGGATTACCAGTATGATATGGACCACGATGTCTCCCAGTGTCCATTTGCTTCTTGCTTTAATCTCATTATTATTTGATTTAGCCATTACTGAAATCCCTCCTCATCTTTATATGATGCGGTGTTGTGGTAAGTTACCAGTGACACAACAGCGAGAACTATGAATGTCATGATACCTATAACAGCACCTAAGTTGTAGTACTGATTATCAACCGTCAGCTTATAGAGCCATGTGACAAGAAGATCTGTCTTTCCGGCAGTCTTTCCAACCGGGGTAGGCGCTCCATTTGACAGAAGGTAGATAACGTTGAAGTTGTTGATATTTCCCGCAAATGTTGTTATCAGATATGGTGCTGTGACAAACAACATATAAGGAAGAGTGATCTTGAAGAAGATCTTTACCGGGCCTGCGCCGTCAACTCTCGCAGCCTCGTATATCTCCTCCGGTATGCTCTGGAGAATTCCTGTGACCTGCATGACGGTAAATGGAATTCCTATCCAGATATTGATGACAATTACCATGACTCTGGCAAGTGTTGCATTGCTCCAGAATGGAATAGCATTGTCGATTATTCCGTTATTTATAAGTAATGTATTGACGATACCATTCTGACTGAAGATCGTTCTCATCAGAAGAAGTGATACGAACTGTGGAACCGCTGCTGAGAGCATGAAGATTGCTCTCCACATACCTTTTGCCCTGGTTCCCTTTCTGTTGATCACCATTGCGAGTATCATTCCAAGGAAGTAGTTACTGAATGTGGCTGCCACAGCCCAAACAAGTGTCCAGCCAAGCACTGACCAGAATGTACTTCCTATTGCATCACTAAAGTTCAATATCTTTGCAAAATTCTTCAGTCCAACCCAGTTGAATATAACTGTATGTGAATCAAGCTTGCTGTAATTTGTAAATGCCATAAATATCATGAAAACCAATGGCAATATCGTAAATACAACGACTCCAAGTACAGGAAGTGGAAGAAGGAATGCATGAAGATTGCTGTCAAACAGACTCTTCACATCGTCCTTGAACTTTGGAACCTTTTTGCCTTTATCCCACAGGCAATACGCTTTGTATGCGCTCTCTATACTTACTACCCAAAGGCAGATGAATGCGAAAATTATAAACAGTGTTGCCACACCGTACAGGAGCATGAGCAGAGAGTTGTCACCCTGGGTATATTCAAATACACCCTTTGCTTCATTCCAGACCTTCTGCTGTTCCTGACCACCCAGATGGAAGAGATCCACCAGGAGTGATGCTCCGTGCTTTATCATAAACCATATAAACAGTACCTCAAGTACCAGGTACGAAAATCCCTTTACAAACTGTTTTCTGACTATGCTTCCAAACCCCAAGATTAGAAATGAAATTCTGGTAGCTATGTCTCCATTTGCCGCCGCCTGTGCAACGGTATATGGGTAATCAGATCTTCGTATTTTCTTTATTTTGCTTTTTTTATTTGTTATAGCCTGAGCCATCCTAACACCTCCGTCTCAAAGTAAATCATTATCTCTTCTTATTACAAGTGCTCCATCACCTGTAGATGAATGGAGCACCTGTTTTTGAAATATATAACTAGTGTTTTTACTGTGCTACATCAGTGTTAAGTGATGTGTTGAATGACTCTGTCATATCTGCTGCGTTGTCGTGTGTAACCTCACCATTTACGAGTGACTTACCAAAGTTCTCTGCTGGTGTCCAGTAGTTGCCCATCTTAGGAACAAATGGCTGGATGAATGCTGTTGTATCGAATGTTGCATTCTGAGCTGCTACAAGTGCATCGCCCTTAACTGCATCGCTCTCAAGAAGGCTTGTGTTACATGGAACGATGTTTCTTGCTGTGTAGTGTGACTCCTGTGATGCCTCATTTCCAAGGTAGAGTGCAAGTGCAACTGCAACCTGTGGATACTCACAGTTAGGATTTACAGCGATTGCCTTTGATCCTGCAAATGAGAGGAGCTGCTTGTCCTCACCACCAATCTTGGCTGTTGGCATAACTGCGATTCCGAGATCATCGCCAAGTGCATCGTGTAATGCTGCATAGTCCCATGAGCCTGAGAACATTGCTGATATTGAACCATCTGTCATACCTGAGATACCAACACCTGACTCATCGTTTACAAAGTTCTTGTTGTTTACAAGATCTACAAGGTAGTCTGTAACAGCCTTGCCATTGTCGCCACCGAAGTTGATTCCTGCATCATTGTCTGTACCATCACCGAATAATGTTCCGCCATTTGCAAGGTAGAATGCTGCGATGTACCATGAGTTTGTGAGTGGGAATGAAACCTTACCCTTCTCAAGCATTGTATCAAGGCTCTTTACATCATCCTCTGTAAATGTCTTCTTATTGTAGTACATAAACCATGTATTTGTTGTAAATGGCACACCATAGATACCTCCATCAACTGTGATAGAATCTACGATTGCCTGTGAATTTGTTGACTTAACGTAATCTGCTGTGCTTCCGCCAAGCTCTGAGATAGCACCTGCATCGATCAGAGTCTGTAACTGGTCATTTGCAAACATGTATACATCTGCTGACGCTGAAACATCCTGTGTAACAGTCTTTCCTGCATCACCCTCACTACATGTACCATACTCAAATGTGATATCCCAGTTTGGATGCTCTTTCTTGAATGCCTCACATGTTGTCTGTAACCACTCGCCGTAATCAGGTGACTGATCCTCAGCTGGTCCCCAGACTGTAAGTGTTGTCTTGATCGCCTCTTCCTCTGAAGCTGCCTCTGTTGCTTCTGTAGCCTCTGATGCATCACTCTTTGCTGCTGTTGTTGACTCGTCCTTTCCTGAATCTCCACATCCTGCCAGCATTGACATTCCCATTGCACCCGCAAGTGCAACTGCTGCAAATCTCTTAACTCTCATAACTGTTCCTCCTTAAAAATATAGTTTTGATTGAATGTTTTTAACACCTTTGCAGTACCTTTACCTTATGTCATTATTATAAGAAAACGTTTCCAATCCGTATATATCAATGATTTTAGAATCATGTTGGATTTTTTAGATATGTTGTTTTTTTGATGGGCGGGCGCCGCCAGAGTGTGCCGTGGAGATCCGCCGTTATGCATTGTTATTATGTCCACAAAAGTATAAAAAAATGTACCTCTTGAGCTTTAATATGCTTCAAGAGGTACATCCACTCTTTGTATTTTGTATATTTTTCTAGTTTTCTACTCTCTTTGGGAAGTGGAGCATTACTTTCGTGCCGGCTCCCGGGGTGCTTTCGATCTTCACCGCGTACTCCTCTCCATAATATAACTTGATCCTCTCGTTTACATTTGACACACCATAGCCATTGGACGACTTGGACAGGATCAGGGCGGCCTGGGTCTTTGTCATTCCAACGCCGTTGTCTGACACAGTGAAATCAAGAAAATCTCCATTCTCCTTCCCTTCTATGCGTATCTCTCCTCTGCCATCAGTCTTGACGTCAATTCCATGTCCTATCGCATTTTCAAGCAGCGGCTGAAGTATCAGATTCAATGTTTCATACTTCAGAATACTGTCATCTATGTCGTACACCACATCAAAGCTGTTGTCATGCATGGCAAGCTGGATATCAAGATACGACTTGATATTTGCTATCTCATCTTTGACAAGCAGGATGTTTTTTCCTTTGTTCAGGGCTGTCCTGTAGAACGTGGACAGAGACAGGGTGATCTGGCTTATGTCTTCCTGCTCTGCCTCAAGGGCTTTCCAATTGATCATAGACAGGGAATTGTACAGGAAATGCGGATTGATCTGAGCCTGAAGTGCCCTCATCTCGTATTCTTTTTCCTTGATCTTGCTCTGATATACCTCATTGACAGTCTCATCAAGGCGCTTACTCATGCTGTTATAGCCGTTTATAAGATCACCGATCTCATCTGTACTGTCATTTTCTATAACCATGCCCAGATTTCCTGTCTCGGTGGCCTTCATAGTCTTCTGAAGATTTTTGATTCGCTTCGTTATAAATTCTGATACCATATGTATACATAATATACCTGCAAGCATACTTACCAGAAGTGCCACCACGGCTATTATAAGTATCGGTCGAACCGATGAGATTATAAGTTTGTTCGGCTTGTATACACATATGTTCCAGCCGGTCGCCTTGGATGTCTTATCTATAAACTGATACCCTGAATTATCCATCTCTCTCAGAACATCGAATTTATCCACATCCAATTCATATGCTGACTGCTCATCGGCAAATGTATTCTTGTTGAATATCATATGTCCATACTCATCCTCTATGATAAGCCCATAATTATCAAACATTGTCTCTGTATAAAACGGTTGAAATACACTGTCATAATCCACGCCTACATACAAAACGCCCTTGGCACCTTTCTGCTCCAGCATAGCCATCCGGCTGACTGAAAATGCAGTTCGGCTTTCCAGATCAATATGCCAGTGTATATTGTTATCCAGATCATCATATGCATGCGTTCCATCCGCCAGATCTTTTAACGGTGCAACTGTTGACCCATGTTTTACATCGCTGGCATCAGTATATATCGTGACCTGGTTTACATCCTCATGGAAATACATGATTGATGCCAGCAAAGGATCGATCACCGTACTGAACTGCTCATAATTCTGATATGCCGATTGATCTGCGCTCAGTATCTTTGCAATCGACTGGTTATACGATATATATTTAGAGAGGTTGTTGTATATCTCCAATTCATTGTCCATGGAATCCGTGGTCTGGCTGACATAAGATTCCAAGATTGTTGTCTCCCGGGCCCACAGGATCTTTTTCATCTCCATATATGTTATACCCAGTATTATCATAACAGGCACAAGTCCGGCCAGCAGATAAATAACAACCATTTTGCCAGTCAGCTTCATATCACGAAATCTCTTCTTGACTCCACCTTTGTTCATCTACGATCCCCCTGCTTAACGAGTTCTGCAATCGTCCTTTTCCAAGTCTGCTGTATGTCTACTCACCGCCTGCAACACCGCTCTCCCTGAATTTCTGAGGGCTCACTCCATAAAACTCCCTGAAACTCGAGCAAAAGTAGGATACATTCTGATAACCACACATCGCACCTATATCTACAATCTTCGCCATACTATTCTCAAGCATATCCCTTGCCCGCTCCATTCTGTATGACTTGATAAATTTGCTCAGGTTCTGTCCTGTCTCTTTCTTAAACACTGTGCTGAGATAACTTGGGGCAAGATATACCATATCCGCAAGCATATCTATGCCAAGCTCGCTCCCGTAATTCCTGTAAATATACTGCTTTACTATCTCCACTTCCTTATGTCCGGTCTGACTCTTGTCCTCAAAGCAGACCGCCAGTCTGTCTATCGCAACCTCAACGAGACCTGTAAGGCTCTGAAAATCCGTCGTCATATACATCTTTTCAACATCTTTGTTAAGATCCGCCTCACTGGTCCCATCTATACTGCCGTATATGTCCTTCAAAAGATTTGAGTAGAGAAACTTTATATATATCTGTGAACACTCATTCTTGTGCCTGTACTTTTCACAGAATTTGTCAAAATGTTCCCTGAGTGCCTCCACATCCTTCATCTTGATGTCCTGTTTCATCTGCTTCATGAGTGTGTCATCATCAAATTGGATCATACCCGATGAATCGCTCTCCATATTCGGATAGAAAACTCTGATCTCCGGATGGTAAAATTTATTATCCATAAGTTCATCAAGCTCATCAACCTTCTGTTTCATGTCCTCAGGTTTCTCTATATCCGATGAAACTGCTATAAAGCATTCCTCATCGTAATCGCTTTTAATTATCCTGGCTAGCTCCTGGGCCGTGGAAACCGCATCTGTTTCATCGCCCAGGAAAATAAGTTCCTGCTGTTGGTTCAGATTGAGGTATCTCTGTATTCCAAGTGACATTATCTTCTCATTTTTCTTGAAATCCACATCTCGTCTTCCAAAGAAATCGTGATTAAATTCTACCAGCAGAATTCTCTTAAATCTGGCGAAATCGAGGTTCAGACCGTTGTACTCTCTGCGTATGCTCTCTATATCTTCGCCATTTACAAGCATATATAGTGCATGCTCATATAGGAATTCCATGCTCTTATTCTTGAGTTCATCCGAGGCTTTAGCCGCCTCAAGCTCATCCACAACCTTCTCCAGCGTCTCCTTAAACTCCTTCGGATCGACCGGTTTCAGTATATAATCCACAACCCCCAGCCTTATTGCTCTCTTTGCATAGTCAAATTCATTGCAGCCGCTGAATATCACGCATCTCATTTTCTTCTTCTCATTTACCACATTGTCAATGAGTTCTATACCGTCCATGAATGGCATCTTCACATCGGTTAGAAGGATATCATAATCCTCCTGACGTATCTTCTCCAATGCATCAAGACCGTTTACTGCCTCGTCGATATCAAATTCCATATTCAGCTTTTTCAGAAGGAATCTTATCCCATTTCTCTCTATTCTCTCGTCATCAACGATCAGTATTCTATACATCTCTCCACTGCCTTCCTTTTTCTTGATGTGAACAGATTTCGTATCACATTCCAACTTTAGTATATTTAATTATAACCGACTTACTTCTCATATGCCACCTAAAACCATCACAAGAATTCTTTATTTAAATCAAATAGGGTCACCAAAAGGGGACGGAGGTACCTGACCCCTCCGTCCCCTGCTGGGAAATATACTTTGCTTTATATTATAATCTCCAGATGTCCTTGTTGTACTCAGCGATGGTTCTGTCTGATGAGAAGAAACCAGCCTTGCTGATGTTGACAAGTGCCTTCTTTGCCCAAGTCTTGCGATCCTCGTAGTCTGCAAGTACGCCTTCCTTGGTCTTGATATAATCCTCAACATCCAGGAGTGTCATGAACCAGTCCTTTACGATAAGTTCGTTGTGAAGTCTCTCAAGGCTTTCCTTCTGTCCGATCTCAAGGAGCTCATCGCTCACGATGAAATCAACAAGCTTCTTGATCTCTGGCTGCTCGTAGTAATCCTTTGACACATAATCAGCCTTTGCATAGTGGTCGATAACTGCCTCGCTTGACTCGCCGAAGAAGTAAATGTTGTCCTCTCCAACCAGTTCTCCGATCTCCACATTTGCACCGTCTCTTGTACCAAGTGTAAGCGCGCCGTTCAGCATGAACTTCATGTTTCCGGTACCTGATGCCTCCTTTGAAGCAAGGGAGATCTGCTCTGAGATATCACATGCAGGTATGATCTTTGCTGCCTTTGACACATTGTAGTTCTCGATCATGACAACCTTGAGGTATGGACTTACCTCTGGGTCATTATCGATGAGCTGCTGCAGGCAGAGGATAAGATGGATGATATCCTTTGCGATGGTGTATGCAGGAGCTGCCTTTGCACCAAATATTACAGTTACAGGAGTCTTTGGAAGATTTCCTGCCTTGATATCGAAGTACTTGTGGATAACCCAGAGTGCGTTCATCTGCTGACGCTTGTACTCATGAAGTCTCTTAACCTGTATATCAAAGATAGAATTCTCATCTATGTCAATGTTCTGTGTCTCCTTAAGGTAATCCTTGAGAACGACCTTGTTCTGCTTCTTGATATCCATGATCTTGCCAAGGACTGCATCATCATCATAGAACTTAGCAAGGTCATTCAGCTTCTCTGCATCCTTCTTGTAGCCGTCACCGATAAGCTCTGTGATATAAGCTGCAAGCTGCTCGTTGCAGTGGAGAAGCCATCTTCTGAATGTGATACCATTTGTCTTGTTGTTGAACTTCTCAGGATAGATCTTGTAGAAGTTATTCAGCTCAGAATCCTTGAGGATCTCTGTGTGAAGGTATGCAACACCATTTACACTGTGGCTGTAGTGTATATCAATGTGTGCCATGTGCACTCTCTGATCCTTGTCGATGATATATACGCTCTCATCCTTATATCTGTTGCGAACCTTCTCGTCCAGTTTCTTGATGATAGGAACAAGCTGTGGAACGACCTTCTCAAGGTAAGCAAGCGGCCACTTCTCAAGAGCCTCTGCGAGGATAGTGTGGTTAGTGTATGCGCACACCTCTGTCACGATCTCTGTAGCCTCGTCAAATGATATTCCCTCAGCGGTAAGAAGTCTGATGAACTCAGGAATAACCATGGAAGGATGTGTATCATTGATCTGAACTGCTGCATAATCAGCCAGGTCGTGAAGATTTGAACCCTTTGCCTTAGCCTCATCAAGGATGAGCTTTGCACCATTTGCCACCATGAAATACTGCTGGTAGATACGGAGAAGATTTCCAGCCTCATCGCTGTCGTCCGGGTACAGGCAAAGTGTCAGGTTCTTTGCAATGTCTGTCTTGTCGAAGTTAATTCCGTCTGGCTCCATGATGGACTCGTCAACGCTCTCGATATCGAAGAGGTGGAGCTTATTTGTTCTGTTCTCGTATCCGGTTACATCTATATCGTACATTCTTGACTTCACTGTCAGATTGCCAAATGTGATCGTGTTGGTAACATCTGTCTTCTCAAGCCAACTGTCTGCCTCGATCCAAGGATTTGCAGTCTCCTTCTGGTAGTTGTTCTCAAATACCTGCTTGAACAGACCCATGTGGTAGTTAAGTCCGATTCCGTCTCCGTGAAGTCCAAGGGTTGCCATGGAGTCGAGGAAACATGCTGCAAGTCTTCCAAGACCGCCATTTCCAAGTGATGGCTCCGGCTCAACCTCTTCTATGTCGTAGATGCTCTTGCCGTTCTCAGCAAGCACCTGCTTAACCTCGTCAAATACACCAAGGTTGATGAGATTGTTTGAGAGAAGCTTTCCAATGAGGAACTCTGCTGAGATGTAATAAACCTTCTTCTGTCCCTCCTCTGAAACCTTTCCGTCTGCGAGCTTCTTTGTCATATCAAGGAGTGCGAAGTATATCTCCTCATTTGTACAATCCTTGATCTCCTTGTTGTATTTCTTCATGCAAATATCCTTTAACATAATGTCCTCCTTACAAATATACGTCTTCACCCTGTTTCTTCCATACAGTCTGGTGAGATCCCTTAATTTATCTATATGTTCCTGTGTAAATTCCCATGTTGCTCCCTTGGTAAGCCGCCACTTCCAGTTGCCGCCAAGCGTTGATGGATAGTTCATTCTGGCGCTGTTGTCCTTGCCCAGAATATCCTGCATCTGAAGTATGACCGTGTCCGCTGAACTCATATAAAGCGCATGTATCATCTTCTCTGCCACATCATCCAGGCTGTCAGCCATGAGGTACTTCATCATATATTCCTGAAGTTCCTCACTCTGTCCGCTGATATAGCTTTTCAGCATATCATTATCGTGGGTTCCGATATACGCTACGTAGTTCTTTGCGTGATTGTGCGGCAGATATTCATTTGCCGTATTGCCGTCAAATGCAAATTCCAACACCTTCATGCCCGGATAACCGGATTCCTTCACCAGCTTCTGAACCTCTGGCACGACCACGCCGAGATCCTCAGCTATAACCTTGGATGAGCCTATGGCACTGTCTATAGCATCGATGAGTTTCTTTCCCGGTCCCTGTCTGTAGTAGCCATCCTTCGGCTCGCCATTTGCCGGGATGCTGTAATATCTGACTATTCCGATAAAGTGATCTATACGGATCACGTCGTAGAGCTTTGCAGATGCAGCAATTCTCTTCTTCCACCACGCGAAATCATCCTTCTCCATGACATCCCAGTCATAGATCGGGTTGCCCCACTTCTGTCCGTAGCTTGAGAACATATCTGGTGGGCATCCTGCCACAACCGCCGGTGCAAGGCTTCCGGACAGCTGGAACTGATCCGTGTTCGCCCACACATCAGCACTGTCCAGTGCCACATAGATCGGAATATCTCCAATGATGCTTATGCCGTTTCTGTTGGCATACTCTTTTAATGGCATCCACTGCTCGTAGAACTTGAACTGAAGGAATTTGTAGAATTCCACGTCTTCACCAAGCTTTTCTCTGTAAGCTGCCATAGCCTCCGGCTTTCTCTTCTTGATCGCCGGTTCCCATGCAAGCCATTCTCTGTTGTTATGATCAGCTTTGATCGCCATATACAGCGCATAGTCATCTATCCACTGTTCATTTTCCTTTATGAAATCTGCGTAACCCCTGCTGTCTTTGTGCTCTGATCTGCCAAATGCTTTTCTGAGTACTTCAAATCTCTGTCTGTACAGTCTGGCATAGTCGATCTCGTCATCACTGTCAGCCCATTTGTAGGATTCTACCTCCTCCTTTGTGAGAAGTCCTTCCTCTATCAATGTATCCAGATCGATAAAATACGGATTGCCCGCAAATGCTGAAAATGACTGATATGGACTGTCACCAAAGCTTGTAGGTCCTATCGGAAGAACCTGCCAGTATTTCTGGCCTGCACGTTTCAACATATCGACAAACTCGTAAGCATCTTTTCCCATGGTTCCTATTCCGTACGGTGATGGGAGACTGCTTATCGGCAGGAGTATTCCTGCGCCACGCTCCAACGCTTTATTCATCTCTGATACCTCCTAAACAGTTCCTGTTATGGCTTGTATTTTATTAGCATTTTCTCTTTTATGCTTGCATTATATAAGCAATTAATTGTACAATTCTATCATCTTGATGAAATACAATATACAGGCGATGTAAAAAACGTCGAATTAACGAGCAAAAAGGAGGAGCATGGTTATATATGAACAGTCTTGAATACGAAAATCTTCTGGAGAATAAGACGCACGCGGATCCGATGTTTCCGTACAATACTTACCTGTGCTCCATACCACTTGACTTCAATTCTGTGTCTCTGCACTGGCATGAATTTATGGAGATCATCTATATCAAAAAAGGCAAGGGAAATGTGACCGTGGACTTCACAACTCACTATGTTGAGGAGGGTGACATAGTCATTATCCTGCCAGGACACATTCACGGAATCTCCCAGCACGAAGGCTATTCAATGGAATATGAGAATATTCTTTTCTCCGTCGACATGTTCAGATCCAGAAATCACGACTCACTGGACAGCGAGTTTTTCCTGCCTCTGCTGGCGGGCGACGTGGATATCAAGAGTATTTATGACAGGGACGATCCATTATATCCGTCTCTTTCCGCATGTCTTAACAGGGTAGACAAGCTCTGCTCAGAGACGCCAAAGGGATACCACCTTGCACTTAAGGGATGCTATTTTGAATTCTTCTACATTCTCTATGCCAACTCCACCGCAAGGGATGAGGCAGACAGGAAGAACCGAGCCAGGGATCTGGAGAGAACAAAACTCATCCTCTCCTACATAGACGAAAATTACAAAGAGGCCATATCCATAACGGATATAGCCTCCTACTGTGGATTCTCTGAATCCCATTTTATGCGATTTTTCAAGAACACCATGGGGGTGTCATTTGTATCATATCTGAACGACTTCAGGCTGAATGTTGCCGCAAGACTTCTCTCCTCCAATGACGAGAGCATACTCTCCGTCGCGGAGAACTGCGGCTTCTTCAACCTTTCCTACTTCAACAGAATGTTCAAAAAGAAATACGGCGTGACTCCGGGCAAATACAGGGATAATCATAACCTGTAAGCGACCGCATATTGCCTGCTGCTACGCATCAGATCTTGAATAGGAATTCTTCATCTGATTGCTGAGTTCGTACAGGACTCTGCCAAGGGTGGCATTTGCCTCATGTCTCACCATGTCTGCGGTCTCCTGGTTGGCCTGCTGGCGGAGTTTCTCGCCCAATGGCTGTTCATTCATAATATCATCATATCTGTATATTATCTCATGTGCCTTGGACATGACTTTCTCCTCGTACCTCTCGATATGGAACACCGACTTTGCATAAGATGCGTCCGCCATCGCCGCTATCATACGGCTGGTCCAATAGAAGTTGTCCGTGGAAGCATCCGCCCCTGTATTTGCCAGATACTCAGGAGTCGTATCTACATTTGCATAGAACGGAACCATGACGTTGAAGGCATTTGATGCAAATGCTATCCACTGTACAGCGCAGATATCCTCTCCAACATATGGTCTCATCTGGATCGCCGACATGAAATCCGTCCTGTTCACACCTATCGATCTATATGCACCGCGCATCTTCTTGTCACCGTAATTGCCGTACGGATCATACGGAGTTCCCTGATAATGCGAAGAAAGCACATACTTCACATCCTCCATGGTTATCTTCTTCTCTGGTATCATGCACCATGGAATGTCATCCGAAACCGGCGTAAAGTCCGCATCCGGTCCGTCCCAGACTGCCGAATTCGGGTTGAGCGTCCTCTCCATGAACCATGCCCTCGGGGTGTTGTACACGTGATCCGCATCGTCGTGGCTGCCAAATATATCCCTCGGGCAGATTATATTATTACGCTCGGTCTCTGTTATATTCTGCAGCATAACGCGCTCCATGTTATCAACATTCAGATGATATTTCTCTATAAACTCTGGAAGATCCGCTGAACACATAAATTCATTCTGCGCCCCAAGTGCATCCGTCAGGTCAAATTCGTCCATACCAAACTGGTTTGGCATGACAACATACACATCATCAGGAACTTTTCTCGCGATCCAATGATGTCCTCCGATGGTCTCAAGCCACCATATCTCGTCTACATCCTGAAATGCAATTCCGTTCATCTCATAGGTTCCATATCGTTCAAGCAGGCTGCCAAGTCTCTTCACGCCCTCTCTTGCGCTCTTTATATATGGAAGTGTGATGCTGACTATATCCTCCTCGCCGATACCTCCAGCCTTCTCTGGCTTATCTCCCTCCGCAGGCTCATAGCACACCAGTGGATCCGCGCCGAGCACTCTTGGATTTGAGGTTATGGTCTCCGTCGCCGTCATAGCCACATTTGCAGAATTCACTCCGCTTGCCGCCCAGATTCCTTCGCCCGCCAGCGCATTTGGAACACAGGTGTAACGCATCGGATCATCCGGAAGTTCAATCTCCACATGGGATATCTCCGACTTGTATATTCTTGGCTGCTCCTCCGGCTTCACAACCACATATTTCTTCGGCGTGTACGAACCGGCACCCGAATCGTCATTTCTCGCTATTATTGTTGAACCGTCATAAGACGCATTTTTTCCTACCAATATTGTTGTACATGGCATGATCTATTCCTCCATCCGTTAAATTATTTGCTTTCACCTTATTAATTTCTGAAAATATGTTATCTATATCTGCCCAACGCCTGAATCTGTTTTACACCTATAACTTTTTTTGCGATCAGAAATATAATATATCCCGCAAGGCTTCCGAGGGTATTCATAACTACATCATCGAGCTGGCAGTAACCGCGCTCCGTTATAAGCTGAACCGTCTCTATGCAGACACTGCACAGAAATCCAAACAGTACAGTGCACTTGGACAACCTGTCTACCGCCCTGCCATCGCCATTCTTACTTCCAGCCACCGCCAGCGGGAAAAGCACGCCGAACGGCACAAAGAGCAATATATTTTCTATGACAAATGCGTGCTCCTGGGGCGTCACTCCCCACGTATGAAACAACGTCATGTCAATGCCCTGCCTTGAGCCCGGCTCTCTGGACAGGAACACCGTGACCGCCATCACCGCCAGATACACCACCAGCAGGAACCACACTATTGACTTCTTCACACGTCCGCCGGCACTGACCTTTTTCCCTGCAGGACTCACTGTATACACGAGATAAGTAACGACTGCTATGCATCCGCACAAAATGCCTATCGGAAGGCAGCCCGCGACCTCCATTATATCTTTTATAATAAGTTCAAACATACATTCCCCTCAGTAATTTCTACTATACTATGTCACGCTGCTCATTATACCATATGTCGTCGTGCGCAAGCGCGATGACCTGCGCACGCATCAGTGTGCTACATTATACCACGATTCCCAACACGTGTCATTTTACACATTGTTTACATACGCCGCGTCTGATATACTTTACATGTCAGTCCAACTAACCATTTGGACGGACTGAACAAACATAGAACAGGAAATATCCAACATGATAATAGCAAAAAAAATTCTAAAAATAACTTGTATCGTCCTCGGTGTGATCCTTGCGGCCGCCATAATATTTGTGGGAGTTCTCACTATAACAGAATACAAACCACACAACTCCGAATCCCTTGAGGTCGCATCCGGAAGCACATTTGGACAAAATACAACCGGCTCAGACAAGCTTTCACCATCTGTCGGCGATTCCATCTCCATCGTGACGTGGAATCTCGGCTACGGATCCCTCGGTGCAAATGCCGACTTTTTCATGGACGGAGGAGACAGTGTGTACACTTCTACCGCAGAGCAGGTAAATGACAATATGGAAGCCATCACGTCCGAACTTGATTCACTGTCTGCTGATATCCTGCTGCTCCAGGAGGTCGATGAGCGATCATCCAGAAGCCACAAGATAAATGAGGCCGATATTTTAAGGAATAATCTGTCATCATACGCAAGCTCATACGCATACAACTACAAAACACTCATGGTTCCATATCCACTCCCACCGATCGGCAGAGTGACATCGGGGATAATGACTTTCAGCTCATTTGAAGTATCGGATGCAGAAAGGATACAGCTTCCATGTCCATTTTCCTATCCGATCAGACTGTGCAACCTGAAAAGATGCCTGATCGTGTCCAGAATACCGATCGCCGGAAGTGAACATGAACTCGTCATAGTAAATCTCCACCTGGAGGCTTATGACTCAGGCGAGGGCAAAGCCGCCCAGACCAGGATGCTCGCCGACATTCTCCAAAATGAGGCTGCAGCAGGGAACTACGTTATCGCAGGAGGCGACTTCAACCAGACTTTTTCAAATGTGGATCTGTCCGCATACCCTCAGCAGTCCGCTGACCTGTGGGCACCAGGAAGCATAGATGTATTTGAATTTGGAGATTCCTTCTCATGCGTTACTGATCCTTCAGCTCCAACATGCCGATCACTGGACAAACCATATGAAGGAAGCAACCACGAAAATTTTCAATACTATGTCATCGACGGATTCATAGTATCGGATAATCTGCAGATTAAATCCACAGAGACCATAGATCTGGATTTTAAAAACAGCGATCACAATCCGATAAGACTAGATGTTGCGTTGAAATAAACTATATTTTCAGTTGTTTTATGCATGTTATTTTAATTAACATTAATTATGTATAATTTTATGTTTAAAATACATTTTCCTCTTGATTTATGCCGTTTTTGCATGTATTATGGCATTGTAAATGTTATAAATATTAACATTTGTTGCTAGTCTTGAATAATACTTCTAAGAATAATAGAGAATAATCATCAGAGAAAGGAATTTTGATCATGAAGAAGTTATCACAGTCACGTCTCGCAGACACTGTCATGAACGGAAGAAAAGACAAGGGTATGACCCAGGCACAGCTCGCCGATGCAACCGGTATCAACAGAGCACTCATTTCCAGAATAGAGCAGAAGGATTTTGTTCCTTCTATAGAGCAGCTCGAAAGTTTGTCAGAGGTTTTGAACTTCGATCTCACAGAAATGTTCATCAATGCTGGCGCACACAAGCTCGAGTCTCCATCCCCACTGAACATTGCAGTGGCAGGAACCGGTTACGTTGGTCTGTCCATTGCGACCCTGCTGGCACAGCACAACCATGTAACGGCAGTTGACATCATCCCTGAAAAGGTTGATCTCATCAACAACAAGAAATCCCCTATACAGGACGACTATATTGAGAAATATCTCGCCGAGAAGGAGCTTGATCTCACAGCAACTCTCGATGGCAAATCAGCATACAAGGATGCAGATTTCGTAATCATAGCTGCTCCGACAAACTACGACAGCAACAAGAACTATTTCGACACATCAGCCGTTGAGGCCGTTATCGAGCTCGTCCTCAAGGTCAACCCGGATGCCATCATGGTCATCAAATCAACTATACCAGTTGGATATACCGAGTCTGTAAGGAAGAAATACAACACGTCAAATATCATTTTCAGCCCAGAGTTTCTTCGTGAATCAAAGGCACTGTACGACAACCTCTATCCATCAAGGATAATTGTCAGCACAGACAAGAATGACGAGAAGATAGTTAAGGCATCCCATACATTTGCCGCACTGCTTCAGGAGGGTGCCCTCAAGGAAGATATAGACACTCTGTTCATGGGCTTCACCGAAGCTGAGGCTGTAAAGTTATTTGCAAATACCTATCTCGCACTCCGCGTGTCCTACTTCAACGAGCTTGACACATACGCAGAGATGAAGGGACTTAACACACAGGACATCATAAACGGCGTATGTCTCGACCCAAGAATCGGAACACACTACAACAACCCATCATTTGGATACGGCGGATACTGTCTGCCAAAGGATACAAAGCAGCTCCTTGCCAACTACAACGACGTGCCTCAGAATATGATGAGCGCCATCGTCGAGAGCAACAGAACGAGAAAGGACTTCATCGCAGACCGCGTTCTCTCCATCGCAGGCTACTACGACTACAACAATAACGGTGATTACTCAGCAGACCAGGAGAAGGAATGTGTCATAGGTGTATACAGACTGACGATGAAGAGCAACTCCGACAACTTCCGCCAGAGCAGTATACAGGGTGTCATGAAGCGTATCAAAGCCAAGGGCGCAACCGTCGTTGTATACGAGCCAACCCTTGAAGACGGAACCACATTCTTCGGAAGCAAAGTTGTAAATGACCTGGACAAATTCAAATCCATGTCCGACGCTGTCATCGCCAACAGGTACAATTCATGCCTCGACGACATCAAAGACAAGGTATACACAAGAGATCTGTTCCAGAGAGACTAATCTTTAAGAAGACCTTTAAGAACATTTTTATAACATAAAAAATAACCGAATGATACGAATTAAAACTTGTATCATTCGGTTATTTTTTGTCAATATTTCTTATGAATTGGCCTGAGCCTTGAGCTCCTCAAGCATCTGAGGAAGTCTTGTATCCATCTCGTCATCCTTGAACTGACATGTACCAACCTTCCTGTGTCCACCGCCACCATACTTGAGCATAAGGCTTCCAACATCCATGGTCGCTGTGCGGTTCAGGATACTGTATCCAACTGCTGCCGAACATCCCTGTCCACCACGTCCGCTTACTATCCACGCTGACACGTTCTGCTCAGGATACATACTGTATATCATGAAACGATTGCCGGTATATATCGGATCCACTCCGCGAAGATCGCTTATGATAAGATTACCGTCCACTATGGTATGTGCCTTGACCATCTCCTTAAACTTCTCTGTCTGCTCATTATACAGAACTATTCTCTCCTGTATGTCCGGCATGGCAAGTATCTCATCAGTGGTCATGGTACGACATGCATCTATAAGCTTCTCCATGAGCTGGTAGTTTGATATGGTGAAATTCCTGAATCTTCCAAGTCCGGTTCTAGGATCCATCAGGAATCCAATAAGTATCCATCCCTTTGGATTCTGTACCTCATCGATGGTAAGATTACCTGAATCAACCTTATCAACAGCCTCCATCATATCGTCAAACTGCGGAAATCTCTCTCTGCCTCCATAATACTCATAGATTATTCTAGCGCACGATGGAGTTATACGACTCTCCCCCTTGTATTTACCCTCAAGCGCCAATCTCTCATGCTCACTTGAATGATGATCGAACCAAAGTCCGCAGCCCTCAACAAATGGCACATTTGCAAGGCAGTCATCCTCCGTAACCTCGATCAATCCGTCCTGAAGATCCTTCGGATGCGCAAACTTCCAATGATCAATAATTCCCGCTTCCTTCAGCAGTGCGCCACACGCAAGTCCATCAAAATCCGATCTTGTAACCAACCTCATAGTAATTCCTCCCTGGTATTGAACCTCAGCCCTGTAAAACCGGGCTGAATAGTTCATTTTCCGTAACAAATATATCTTAATTATATAGAAGCGGGTGAGGGATTTCAAGGAGCATTTTTATCAGTGAAAGGGCTCACCATTCCAATCAGATATCCACTTACCGAGTTCCATAACTTGTTTCTTCACATCCAGCATACCAGCCATGTTCTCCAAAGTCATATGCTCCACAACGCTCCTTGCAAACTTGACCTTTTTGCCGACAAAGCCTCTGTAATACGGCTCTATGTAACCAGTAAATAGCTCATACTGTCCACACTGCTTCTTCAAACTGATTCCCAGCGCTTCCTCTATGACTTCCTTTGGGATGTAATTTTCTATCTCCTTGCCCTTAGTAACCCATGACATCATCCCAAGATCATCAAATTCCTCAATTATCCTCTTCTTGGTATCATTCAGCCGTGCATTTCTGCCTCTCTTATCACTGTCCATTACAATGACAGCATTTCTATTTGTCTTGATCACACTTATGAGTTCCGTCACTTCCTCAGCCGAATACTGCGACAGTAACCTTCCGCCATAATACAGGAACTGATAATGCACTCCCTCCACAAATCGATCCGGGAAATACATGTCTAGCCAATGCTTTATGTACACTCTATCTGACGGGCCTTCCACCCATATAATCCCATTTGACTGAAGAAGATCGCTTGCCTTCACATCCAGATCATCCAGTATCCGGGTCTTGTCCAGATACGATTCTATCCTTTTGACAAATGCTCTGCCGTCCTGCTTGTACACATGGAATATCACAGCATCGTCCTTGTCGTAGAATGCATTTATCGCCACATGGGAATGGGTCGTGATGAACACCTGAACATCATTCTTTTCAGCAAATTCATATATATACTCAAACAGTTTCCTCTGTATGGCAGGGTGAAGATTATTCTCAAGCTCCTCAAAACCATAGATCATCTTCTTATCCTTATACCCCTCCAGCTCCGGTATAACCAGCAGATTTAGCAGCACCAGAATGATCGTCTTAAGCCCACTTCCCATGCGTGACAAAGGGCACCTGCTCATGCCCTTTTCCTTGAGAAACACCTCCCACCGGATATTCCCATATCCATCCTGTACCTGCTGCACCCTTATGCTCTCAAATACAGCCTCCGGACTCATAATCTCATTTACCGCTTTTAGAAGAGTGTCCTCAATTATCGTCTCATCGTAACTGCTATTGTTCAGAAATGCCCTAATAATGTTGCTTGCACCACTGCCAGTGCTGGACAGATCCTCCAGAGTCTCACCAAGCTTCTCTTCCTCCTCGGGAACAATATTGCGCTCCGCAGCAACGTGTCTGAATACATATCTGTCCCTCTCATTACCTATATCAACTCCCACTCCATTTGCATATGAAGTATTCCATAGAGGCAGTCTGTCATTCCACTCCACTATGTAACCACCACTGTCCTCAGGCTCCACCCTGTATCCTATCGAACGTCCATTTGACAGGTTCCACATGGTTCCGCTTGTATAACCTTGAATTGATGAATACCCACGAAGCAAGCTGTCACACATCTCCCGGGTGACCGGTATCTCCGCGATGATCTCGTCCGCACAGGATGCGATCTGCTCTCTGAATGCATACATCCTGTCATACATCATCCCCACCACGTCGATGACACTTGATTTTCCGCTGTTGTTCTTGCCGATTATCACTGACACCCTTGGGAGGTTGTCAAGTTCTGTGTATGTGTCGGCGGCGAAGGCTTTGTAGCCTTTGAATCTTATTCCTTTGTACATAGATTTTCTCTCCCCTAACAGCTTTGCCAATTTCACTTGTAATTTTCCATTGCTTATAATCACACAAAAAATTGCTGTATAGTTTCTTTCTCCTCTTTTAAAGTGTACTGATTTAACAACTCAATCAATGTATCATATGTATAATAACAATCCAACTTTAATGGTTTATTTTTCTTTTTTGAAATCAGCACAGTTTCGCATCTTCTGCAATATCAGCCGTTGTTATATAACAAAACTTATTCATCTTCATTCTACACAACATCTCTGAACACGGTTTAAAATTATGATCTAAGAACCATAATATTGAATTTTTAGCATACTTTCCTGTTTTTGAATTAAATTCTCCTTTTATTATCATGTTATCTTTCTTATATCCCTTTAATTCCACTATAATATTTTCATCTTTCGTCTCTATTAGATAATCGCATTCAAATTCTTTTCCAGATACCTTACCCTTATAACCATGGGGTATGATAGCGTTTTTTCCATAAACCTCTTGTAAAACAGGAAACATTAAATACTCAAAAAGTTTACCTATCAAGTTTCCATAATTTATTCTATTACCAGTGGAATTGATAGTGTTCAATGACTCTTTTATTTGGTCTTGTATATCCTGTTCCTTCCTTTGTATTTTATCTTCAATTTCCTTTGCATAGGTATTAAATTCGCTAACAGCGATTACAGCATTTTCACCTAAAATAGCTGATATACTATATGATAAATTTCTTTAAGTTTCTTGCTGCATGAGAAAACTTATCTGCAATAACTATAGAGAGCACTTTTCTGTGTTGATTTTTTGTTGAAAATATAACTCTGTCTACACGTTGTTTTAACCCTTGAAAATCATATTCCTAGTATTCATTTTGTTCCAAGCAGTCAACCAAAACCATTGTTTGAAACTCTCTTTCACTTTTCCCAATTCCTACTGTATTACTAAATCCCCACGCATCCCATATTTCTCCGTTACGTTCAATTCCCCTATATTTATTTTTTTCACCAACATAGCAAAGTTGTTTTGAATCGATCAAATTTGTTTTAACCAACCAATTTAAAATTAACTTCAATATCAACGTTTTATTTTCAAGTTTCTGAATATATGTATGAATATCGTCGCATACTGTCAACAGATATGCTGTGTGCTGTTTTCTGTGATGTCGCGCCAGATATCTTTTGAACTTCTTTAAATGTCAAAATTCCACCGTTTCTCTCTAGTGCACAAATAACTCGATGTAATGCCGACTTATATTTCCTTATTACTTCAGCAAACAATCGATAATCATAGTTGCTTTTTTTAGAATAATATGCATACTGATCCTTCTCAAACACAAGTGGAAATGATGAATTAATCCTGTTTGTGTCTACTGCTTTTTTTATAATCCTCCTGCAATTATTATCTGTTAATTACGAATACCTATCTTTTAGAATTGTTTTTAATTTCGAACTAAGATAGGCCTTTTTTCATTTGCAGCAAAAAATTTACAATAAATTCTTCGTGTTCTTTGGCCATGTAACACCTTCTTATAAAAGTATATATATATATATCTTAAACATAGTGTAAATATCTATATATAGTTATCACCTATTCCCACCACCCATGCTAATTATATTTTCCTACTATCCATATTAATAACCTCAGAACATACGTTAAATTTCCAACATACTATTTCATCTATTACAATAATTTTATGATTCTATTTCTATGTCTTTTCCCATTTGATGTTCATCCACGCCTTGCATCATTCCTATCAAAATCGATAGATATACTATTTTGTCCTCTTCTTCGTTCAAACTCAATAACACCTTGTAAAGCTGTGAGGATTCTTCAGTACGAGTAGAAAATTGCCTCTTAAAAATAGATATAGTCTTAAATATTTCTGGTTCCAACTCATTTACATGTTTCTTGTAATCTTCATCAGACATTATTAACAAATCTGTTGCTTGAAAATACGGAACAATCATTATTTCTTCTACCAATAAACATATAATAATTGCCAAAGTCTTTTTATCCTTTGGGAAAATATCATATACAAATAGTGTATTATATAATTGTTTATAGAATTCATCCTCTGGCAAATTCTTTTTTATAAGAGAATTGGTATATACTTGTAATAATTCAAGATATGCGCTCTTAAACGCCTCTACATCATGCACTGAAACAAAAGAACCTTCCTCTTCTTTACTAAACTTACAGTTTTTCATTATCTTCATTATTGATTTTAACGTTTCCCAACTATTCTCTAATTCGAAACACCGAATATAAATTGCATAATATATATCATAAACATTGGCACTTGCATTATTGCATATTTCGTAAATTTTATTTTCACAATTATTCATATTTATGCTCCTTTTCTAACATACTTATTATTTGTCATTTCTATTATTATCCCTTCTCGTGTTGTATTTGCTACACTATCATTAATATATTTTATTTTCTCTTCACCATCATTTTTATTTACCATTAAAATATAATGCATCAATCTTCGTCTCGTCATAACATCAATTTTATTTTCTTTTGAGCTTCCAATATATATATCATTACTTATATATATATTATTCTGCGATTTCTCCTCTTTTTTTGAATAATTTTGTTGACGTCTTAATAATTTTCCAAGTACTCTACCTTCATCTGTCAATCTATATAGTTTAAATTTTCCGGCTCTGCTTGACTGCACAAGATTCATAGTTTTTATTTTTTTTATTATTTCAGATAAAGTTGATTCTTTTAAATCCAAATATTTGCACATATCTTTATGACTTAAAACACCAAATGATTCAAGTAAAAGTATAATGTCTTTCAAATGTTTTATAGATTGAATTTTATTTTTATATATAGATTCCGTCTGCTCTTCCTGTATCCTTTTATATAGAAACCTATCATAAGATTCAACCGTACCTGCCAATAATCCCATTTTATAAATTGCAATTTCCCTTTTTGCACTGACATTAAGAGAAAAAAAATGTAATATGCTTCTTCCTAATTGCAATATCCTTTTCACATAGTTAGTATCTGAATTATCCCACGACATAACTACATGTCTTATATTTGAATCAGAATATTCTATTAGAGTTTCATAATTATGATCATCCAATTCTTTAATCAGATCCATATCAGCATTCAACCAAACTGTATTATTCATATATAGTCTCCTTTCATCACGCCTTTTATTAATTTACATCTTTCCTCAAGTCTTATCTAATTTCATGTTGTATAATTTCATCATCTATGTCCTCCTCTATCTTTTTTACCTCTTGATTTAAACTCAGGCTTATTTTATATACACATGCAGCTACACCTTTACATGAAAAATTGCATTTGCATACATCTCCCATTTTTAATGTTTTTGCCGTACCGGCCAGACCGCATCCTCCTATCGCTTTCTTATCACCCATAACAGCTCCGCAACAGTTTCCCCATACAACCGTCGTACCATATGGTTTCAAATTGGGTAACAGATTTATAAAATCTTGCTCACCCGCTGTGTATGAAGGTACAATTAACAATGTAGTTCCTAAACTTCCACAAATATACTTCCGCACTCTATCTTGATCCGCCAAAAATTCTGCACATATTAGTATCGCTATTCTATGCATACCAGGAATATGAATCAGCACTGTTTGCCACTCATCACGGTCTTCTAGAGCTTCTAACATATTATTTTTAACATCTATATAAGGCACATACTTTTCCTGTCTTGCAAGAATCCGCCCATCATTACTCAATATAGTTGCCCTGTTACTATTATTACTCCAATAACTTGGAAGTATTGTTAAAATGGGAATGTTTCTACATTCTTTCATTCTAGCAATAGACCAAGCACGAACATTCATATTATAGTGTTCATTTCCTGTTTCTGATAATTCAGATCCTAACATTTCTGGTGCAAAAAATATGTCTGCCCCAACATCTGCAGCCAGCTCCCAACTTGTTTTCAACCTATCTAGTAATATATCTGCATTTTTAATCTCCTCAACTGCAAGTCCATTATATGGAATCCCCGCCCTCTTTATCATTTGCCGTTTTGTTACAAAATTATCGTTCCTATCTGTCATTGGTGCAAATGCAATTGTAATTGCATCTTTCTCCTGCTCTCCAAAACAACTTGTTGGAATTATTATATTTCTTATTCTTTTCTTCTTATCGCACTCAATATAACTACAATTTTCTAATATTCCATTGAGCCCATCAAAAATATCTCTATTAGATATCTTTTTCTTTTTACTTATGCCGTTTCTTATAACATGAGTATCCGCAATGCTGAATTTGGGATTAATCCATATATTTGTATCTTTCCAATTTGTATTAAGTGCACCTATCTCTATATATGCACTTGCCGTAATAGGTATTATAGGATAAAGCGAAACAAACTGTCTTGTCCCTTCACTATTATTCTCCTCCGAAGCATACGTTATTCTAAGATCAAGCCATACACAAAACTCCATCAAACATATTTTCTTCTCTAAGTCACTTTGTATCTGTTGTATCTTTTCCAACGCCTCATTAATAGCATCAATAAAATCATCTTTGCTTGCTTCCCACAAGGAATCCAATATTGTTTTCTGGCGTTCAGCTATTATTGAATAGTTCCTATATGCCCTAATTTCACTAACATTTATTTTAAATCTACTTATCAAGCTCAATGCCAGAGCCATAATATTCATGTATTTTTCCGCTAATACTTTTGGATCCATAGCGTCACCTCCAACTTAATTATAACATGATATAGATGTAGCATCAACCAACAGTTCAATTTCAGTTCAATTTTCTTAGTTTCAAAAAACTTGGTGTTTCAACTTTTTAAACATATAAGATGTATACGAATATATTTCTAAAAATATTAGGGTATTCAAAAAGAAATATTGATAATTAATGTAATCTCTTTCAAGCATTTACTCTCGATGCGCTGAGAACACATATGAAAGGTAGAAGGAATACTTTTATCTGGAACTTTTATCTGGAACTTTTAATGTTACTGAGCTTGGAATACCAACTATATTCCCCACATAATTTTCAAGTCTCTCTTTCGTGAACTTGTGTGCCTTGCCTTCTCTGTGAATATATAATTGGGACACCACCCTTAGTTCGCTCTGAAGCAACATAGGGCGCAGATGCTGATAGTATAACTCTGTAGAAATTTTATCAATTTTCAGATCTGAAGCAGGATAATAATTTGCCTGAATATATCAAATTTTCCATCATCATAAAAAACATCAATAACCTCTAAGTACTCTGAACAAACATATTCTATATTATCCTACAAAAGGCACTTGATAGTCACATAATCCTGATACAAAAATCCTCTTTTTTTGACGCTGCAACTCTAGCTTTATCTCCTGTATACATTCTTCTCCCAATTTTTCATTTCACCATTTGTTAACACACTCTCAAGCCCCATTGCGCAATAGCTCTAATCAACCATAATTTCTTAATATTCTTTTGACGATAACTTTTTTACAAATAATCTTATTTATGTCGCCAAAATAATCTACACATCCGATTCTATTTTCCATATTAAGTACTAACACTTACTAAGTGATACTATATCATGCATATACATTCTAGATACTTATAATATAATATCGGTAAGTAATTGGTTCTATAGTATATATATCATTCTACAAACCGTAGCCTTAATGCAAACTATTATTGTCATTATTTTAATAGTGTTATTGAAATGTTTGCGTTTGTTGATTAAATTCACTCTATCCTTTAAAATCCAAAACATACATCTGGAAACACCTATACCATAAGTTCAGCAAGAACTAATGTTAATGCACTTTATATCCAAAACTACTTGAGCAGAGTTCTATAAAGTTTGCAAAAATCTGCACTTAAATATCTACATCAAAATAATAGGCTATTAATGCTTCCAAACATCCTATAGATAATTTTCAAACACTAAATATACAAAAATGATTAAATTATTTTCAGATAGATAATAATTAGTTATCTGTCATTAAAATGAAATAGTGATACAAACAGCTAATTATAATATAGTTAAACGAACTATTAATATTGTTTTAACAAGTAGAATTTTGGAAGCAAATAAATTGAACAAAACAAAAAGGACTAATTATGAAAAAAACTAATGCCCAAAAATTTTCTCGCGAATTTGAAATTTATGTCTTAGAATATCTAAAAGATAATTATAATATTACAGATGTTGATTTTTCTAGGCTCACTCCGCCCACAGGAGATGGAGGATATGATGGGGCTATTTATTGGGTAAAAGTTGGTTTAGACGAAAGTATACACGAGACGTTATTTGAAGCTAAACTCAGAAGCACGTTGGGTTATGCACTTCCTATGAATGATTTTTCTAAGGCATTGATAATTGCTGTTAATCGTTTTTCAGATGAGCTTTATATAGCGACAAATATTACTTTTTCACCCGAAACATTAAGACAACTGAAAATATTTTCTAGTAGAACAGGCATAGTGGTTAAAACGCTAAACGGAAAGGCGCTATATGAATGGTATAAAAAAACAAGTTTAAATAACAGGCTCCAATTTGAAAACAATTTTATAGATTTTTTGAAAAAGTCTGCCAATGAGATAATGGACACTAGCGTTTCTGATTTTAAGCGGGATTATAATCAGCCGATGGACATCTATGTACAAGACTATATACGTAGCAAAAGTATAGATGAACTAAAACATATAATTTTATGTGCTAGAAAAGGGACTATCTTGATTGAAGGTAATCGAGGCTGTGGGAAAAGTCGCATATCCTTAGAAATTCAAAACAATTTAAAAAGATTAGGTTATTTAACATCAGAAATTAATATAAAATATGCAAATACATCAAGAGAAATTTTTTTGACATTACTCCAAATAATATGGGGAATTTCACCTGAAACAATTATTAATTGTTCCGAAGAAGAATTAGGTCTTATTTTTTCTGAAATAGGTGGAAAACCACTTGAAAAAAACAAAATAGAATGCTTTAAGCAAATTTTTAATAAAAATATAGAAGAGTATACAGGTCATTGGGATATATACCAATTATATTTAACTGAACTATTAGATGTGCTCTTTGCACATTATACACAAAGAAAAGATTATAGCATACACATACATAATCTAGATGAAGGCTACTATGAGAGTATTCAATTTATATGGAAGATTGTGTCAAAACTTCAGAACTATAATATTTTATTTCTGATAGAATTGCGTAGCGACTATAAAGGTGATGCATGTATTACGTCAAATTTTTGGAACAATATATATATTAAATTTAATAATTTACCATCACTTTTAAAAAAATATAAGGTTTGTGAATTTTCTTTAGAGGAAAAAGAAAGCTATATTGCCAATAAACTTCCACAATTATCTAAAGATCAAGTCTTATTTGTAAGCAGTAAAGTTTCTAGTAATCCATTGATTTTGAATTCAACTATGGAGTTTTTAATATCAAATTTTCCAACAGTTGAACTTTCGACCACAGAATTTAAAAACAAGTTAAATTTTTGGGGAAAATCATATGAAAATGAAATTGTAAGTCAATTACTAAGATACAAAATTCGTTTTGGAGGGTATGAATATCTAGCAATTCCATTAGCAATTATAGCTCTTTTAAACGGACAGTGTCATATTCAATGTATACAAAAAATAGTTTTATATGATTATAATAAATTAATAGAGGGAATCGCTAATATTGGAATGTTTTATATTCAAAACGACATAATTAAAATAAAACATGAATTGTACTTAAATAGTTTAAAAAAATATTCTGATTATATATCGATTACGTTACTACAGGAAATAGCTGGAAAAATATTAATGCATATAGATATTTTCTATGGTGATGCATTGCAGAAAGAGATGTTAAGACTGAGACTATTTAAAATTTTAAATAAGAAAAACAGTTTTTTAGAATTAAGTTGTGAAATTGGTAAAACACTTTTGCAGCAGGGAGACCTTCAACAAGCATTATATATATATGAGTGCGGATACGAGTTGTTAAAAGGTATTAAATGTATAAATGTTAAATATACATTTATTGAGTTAGAAATCTTGAAAAAAATGTTATATATTAATTCCATTTCAAAAGGTGTTAATTCTAAAGATATGAACCAGCTTTTAAATCGTTTTCATTATATAATCATACAAAATCGGAGAACTCTAAAACATAGTGAAGCATACATGGATGCATGTTTAAATTATTTAATTTTTGAAATGAAGCAACTTCATACATTATCAAAGCACTCTGAATGCTTAGCATGTGCTTATAAAGCAAGACGTCTAGCGAGAAAAATGGGAACGTATTATAGTCATCCCGAGACTATGGAACAAATTTTATGGCTAAAATCTCTATCGGTTAAACATGTATCCGGGATTAAGGCTTGTATACAATCGTTTGAGAATGATATACTCAAGAATCCTGGATTGCCACTTTTGATGTATTCTTACAATACACATAAAACCGCTACAATATCAAGAAAACAGCCACAGACTGCATTAATTTATTTTAGAGCAAACGAAAAATATTATCCCGCTTTATCTATGGCCGATCAGCTTCATAATCGTGTTAATATAGCAAATATGTATTTTTTCCTAAAAAAATACGATGTTTCTGTTAGTTTGGCAAAAGAAATAATAGAAGACGCGCTTAGCTATGATATAAAAACAGAATTGGGAAGAATTTATAACCTAATGGGTAATTACTCTATAATTTTTGAAAATAACGAAGTCGGAATAGCTTATTACAAAAAATCTATAGATATTTTTGAAAGTTTACAGAATCAGATTCATCTTTGGCCGCCATTAGTAAATATCTCCTCATTACTCTTTGTAGATAAGGATTATATAAATGCATTACATTATATAGAAAAAGCAATAAAAATTATTCTAATACGAAAAAACGAATTATGTAACAATATCGGGAAATATGCAAATGATGGGGGAAAAATATATATAGGAGCAATTATAATTTTGCATCTCCTATATAATATTATACCCCATGATACAAAAGCAAAATTGATTTATACACAATTCAATAAAGAGATTAAGCAATATGTTCCTTTTAGAATTCAGCAAATGATAAAATCTGAAAATAGTTTTCAAGATTTCTTCGCGCATTCAGCCTATGAACATAACTCAAAAATAATTTTAAAACTATGATAAAATCAGTTTGTAAAGAACATTTGACAAATGTGAAAATGCCTTATTAATTTCAAACACTTTTGAGTTATTGAAAACAACATCATTTATCATATTTTCAATGCATATGCACAAACTCCATCCAAGGATCTGCGTTTTTGGTATATTCCAAATTTTAGATAAATAATCTAAAATAATTAAAGTTTCTGATTCAAGTAAATAATCTTTTTGAGTTAAAATATAAAAAAGAAGCATTCCGCCATCTAGCCCTTCCTGCGTATATTTCCAGCGGTATGTTGGAAGAAATAATATTTTGTTATTAAATAATCCAACATGCCCTAATGGAGATTGTGCATATTGAATGCAAAAATTCCTTGTAAAATTAGTAGGATTTGTCATAAATGAATTAATCAAAGATGGCATTTTTCTTAATTGGCTTTTTAATTTTTTATTATTTAAGAGAGTGATACACCTTTGTAAATTTTCCCAATATGCCACCAGAGAAATTCCCTTTTTTTCATCGAAAACAGAAATTTTTGACAGCGACTTCAAGTTAGCGGCTATTTTATATATGTACTTCTGGATATCTTCGTTATTGAGCATTTTAATACATGGAAACATAATCAAAAGTTTTTTGGGACTTATGTTTATAGGAGTTAAAATAACAGGTGACCTTGAAATATAAGTAATTTTCTCTAGTATTTCATAAGTATTCCAAACATTTTGTGATTCCGAGCAATCCCAAATTTTTCTTTTATTTAATTTAGGATAAATATATTTTATTACATATTTATTATTATATTTCCAAATATCAAAAGGATACAGTTGTTTATAAAAAGATGATATAACTTTTTCATTAGTGCAAGCAACTGTATAATTTATTATATTTTCTAGTGAAGGCTTGTGGTAAAAGTAAGGATATGTTGTAACAATTCCTTTTTTAAAATAATTGTCTATATAAATTGATTTAAAACTATAACTATTTATATATTTTTTGTTATCAATTATGGCATTATACAAATCTTTGATTCGACATTCACGATTCCAATTTTTTTCCATTTCAAGAAAATAATTTTTCCCATTTTCTCCCAAAACGGAAGATAAAATTGGATTTAGCACAAAGTGGGACATTCTAAATATAAGAGTTTCAATATCTCCATAATTAATAATAAAACCATTCATCCAGTTTTTAATATAATCTTTTCCAAAACCAGTATTGGTTGAAATCACAGGTATACCTTGGCATAATGCTTCTAGTATTACTCGGCCGCCCCCCTCAAATGCTGAATGTGTAACTAACACTGATGTTTTTAAATAGATTGTACTGATAGCGGCCGGGGTTAAATAGCCCCACCAAACAATTCGTTTAGTTTTTTCATATTCATTTATAATATCTAATGGAACATCTAGTTTAGCTCGAAATTTATCTATTTCGTATGGGGTATTTCCAACAAGCCATAGTGGCGGAATAGCACCATTAAAGCGTTTATCTAGTTCAACCCACGCTTTGATTATAATATCCACTCCTTTATTTTGAGTAATTCGGCCAACATATGTAAAAGCACCATAATTCCACCAAGTCCCTTTTGAAATGTTCAGTTCATCGAATCCTATAGGTTTTAGTGGTGCATTTGACTGGATAAAGCTTTGCGGAATGCCATAGCTATCATATATTGGATAGTGGTAATCACTTGCAATATTTTGCCCCTCTACAATTATCTTTTCTGCTTCTATTTTATAATACTCTATTAATATTCTTTCCTCTTCTTCTGTAATTGCTAAAATATATTTAGCCTTATGCAAAAATATATTCTCATAATCAAATTGATGTTTTATTGCAGGAGGACAGCCGGCTAGCTCTTTTTGTTTTGAAAGAGAAACTGTCGTATGAATAAAAGGAATTTGATATTTTTCTGAAAATAAAGTGGCTACCAATCCAGATAACCAATAAAAGCTATGAATAAAACTTATGTTATCAACATTTTTAATGATTTTTTCTATTTCTTTTACAAAATTTTCTATCTCATGGATATAATTGTTTTTATGCAATAGATGGTTAGATGGTGCAAATATACGATATAAAGTTACATTCGAACTTATTTGTATGGTAGATGGTTCAGTATAATTTCCAGTAGTATTTGTAACAAAGATGCAGTTATATGTTCCATCATTTATCAATAATTTCATTAGATCATTTACTGATGCATTATATCCTCCTGTTCCTAATAATGATCCAGCAGCAAGTGTCGGATCGCCAAGAAAACATAATATTAAGATTGTTTTTTTACTCATATGTACCCGCTACCTTTATGTTCCATTTTCCGTATTTTTGACAGATAACTAATTATTATTCTTCTTTACTCTTATATTAAATAGTATACTATATTTACATATATTTCAACATTTATTTTAGTTTTTCTTATCATTGTCCATATAATCTATATCTCTATATATAAACAATAATAAATGCAGAGAAACTTTTATAGTCCTCTGCATTTGTTACAAACTTTTTTACATTGTTGTTCTTTACAATGTTATATATGTACTCCTTTTTGTATCACAATCTCGTCAATTCTAATCGCGTGGTTTATTACCCATTTTAACAATTATATGGTAAAGAGTAGTAACACTACTATTTCTATTATGAAAAGTTTTCATTATTCGTATATCCGAATACTCAAGATCTTCAACTTTAATTTTATCTTCGACTTTAATTAATTGATAAATATAATCACGCTCTTTTATATATTGCAAATAACGATAGCAAAATCCATCCAGATCTACTACATTTGCATACACTAATACTATATTAAACGTATTTCCTGCTGTATCATACAAAAAAATCTTATCTATATGTCTACTCAAATATTCTTTTTTCAAACTATCAAGATTCAAAGCTTCGATTATTGTACCTGGCATCCCCTCTATTTTGATGAGCAAGTCAACTTCTCCAGCCTCCTTTCCAGCTAATGCCAATCCTCGCCTAGTCTGATCAAGCACTTCATAATTTGATCTTTCAAGCATATCTCTTATATAATCATTCCTGTTGTTCTCCTTTGCTAAATAGTACATAGGGTTCGCCTGCAGCTTTACACACACTGCCAACAGGTCATAGATTATACTATCTTCACAATCCTTTTTTTGACATGTTTCAATTACTTTAATTTCAGTTGTCATACTATCCCAGATTTGGTTTAACATTTTCTCTGCATTTTTTTCTGCTTCTTTCAGTTCTAAATACTTTTTTCTATCTGAAGAATCATTGTAAAACCTATCAAAATATTGCCTTCTCCATTGTCCTATTCTTTTTAGATTTCTTTTTACAGTTGGATCAGCAATATCATTTTTTAAACTTTTAAATAGATCCATATTCTGAAGAATCTTACAAATTGCTATTGATTGTGCGGAATCGTCTTTATGTGCTTCGTCATCCAATTTTCTATATAATGTATAATATCTGTCAATATCACTATATCTCTCTAGCTCAGCATCAATAGCCATTTTCTTTTTCCTATACTCAGAAATTCTAACAACAATATTCTTGATCATAGCGTAAATGTCCGCATCATGTCTCACCGGTATTATCATATATCTATCCCGAATCAAATCATATATAAATAAACACGGAATATCTTTCTCAGGAATACCATATTCTGCTGCAAATTCGCCAATAGTTTGTGCATATTTTTTCTTCCAATCTATCTTTTTATAATCATAGTATACATATTCAAACTCCCCCCTATTATCTTCGACCCCTTTTCCATCTAACAGTTCAACAAACGGGCACATTCCACCTACATATGCAGTCTGTCCCGGTATATGCAGAAAGGAAGCTCTTTTTTTTACTTTAGGAGTTGAAAATAAAAATAATATATTGTTCCCTGTAAGATCATTCAAGGCGGCCCAATCGTGCTCCAATTTCCTATATGCCTTTTCTGCATCCGAATATCTTGCAACTAATGAAACAATCAATATATATCCCCTATCTTTCGCCCTTGGAATACAGCCTTGAAAATATTCTAATAATCCCATATATGTTACTTCCATAATTCTTCCCCCCAGCGAACTATATCATCGCATTCTTGAAACTAATTTCGCAAGCTTCAATGTACACCATATAAAATATACTAATCCCAATATCATAAATAATGTTTGAGCATATATAATATATTTTTTCAATTCATAAGATAAATTAAAACCAACTATAACAAAAACAAATATAACGTCAATTATATTTGAAAATATCCCCAATATAGAGCAATAATACAAATTATCTAAATAATGATGGTCCCATAATCTTCTGATTCGCTCCTTATCAATAGCCGAAATTAAAATACCTATCCCCGTAAACATAAATCCAGCTATCACCCCAGAGAAACTCAATACATTAAATTGAAAATCATTTCCAAGTGCCAAAATATCTGAACTATTTAATATCGGACTTACAAATAGAACTATTGTGACTATTATTGTAATAACAGTCACTGTAACTAGTTTACATATATTTTTTTTAGAAACCTTACTAATGTTTTCCACCACACATACCCCTTAATTCTTACACTGAACAATAGATAATATATCCACCCTCTTTGTATTATATGTAGAATAAATCATTTGCATTCGTCTCTCATCATCTCCCTTATCATATTCGTTCCTGTCTATTTTATCACTAACAGTAGTTCCATAATCTAATAAATTAAATACCTGTGGGGTAGTCTCTCCATCATCTTTTCCAAACCCTTTAAACGCTATTATAGAATCGGAATCCACGCCGTTTATTAGATTATGTACTATCTGTCTAATTTTTCCCGGGTCTTCAAAAAGGCTTTTCCCCCGCATAGCCGAGATTTCATAAGACAACATCCGAGTCATTGTCCCTCTCATATCATCAAAAGATTTTTCATCAACGCCAATTCTTTCAAGCTCTGTATCCGACGGCACAGCTATATCAACCTTTATATTAGTTATTCTTTTCTTTTTGGCCAACTCATCCAAAACATTAGGAGAGCAAATCAATGCCATTGTTGTTCCATATCCCTCCTCTTTATATATTCCATTAAGCCAATCCTTAAGAACAGAAACTCGAGGGGAGCCATTCACCCCAACATAACTAAGTACTCTAGTTGTAAAATCAATAATACAAAAAGTATAAATTTCTAAACTCTGAGTTGGTCCAATATCCAAGTTACCACTTTCTAAAGTTTTTTTATCCCTCAAAGCAACAGAATATGCAGGATTTCCAATACATAATTTTAGATAATAGATATGATCTTTCTGTTGAATCAGCTCAATTACATACGATCCATCACTAAAATCAACCTGAATTGCTTTATGTCCTGTCTGTCCTATCGGTATCATTTTGTTATCTACAATATCCTGGAACTTCGATTCCAACTCATCACTTCTTAACACTCTTTTTTCATCATTTTTTGTCATTGAAAGCAAATAATACTTTAATCTACGATATTTTTCCATGTTTGTTCTCCTCTGCAATTTACATAATTTTAAGCTAATCACTTTATCAGTATTTTTTCTCTATATATTGTATCATAGGTATATATCGTTTTCTATTGTGTTTTACTTTTTATATTTTAGATTCTGCAATTAAATTCAAATAAAGATAAATAATTAAAACAGAACCATCGCTACTGCAATGGTTCTTCCCAACTAAATTATTATATATTTTTTTGTTTTATCCATCATAAATAGATTACTTACACACTATCTGCCATTATGTCAGTTCCAAAATTTCTTTATTACATTCATCAATAATATATTGTGGCACGGTATCATATTCACACGGATTTAACTGAAACAAATAATCATTCTCAATGTGAAATGTCTCATTTACAAACTTCCTAATCACACTATTTGAATTATTATCATTAAACATAATACGATATATTTGTAGCTTTTCATAATTACTTGCACTATTATGATATAATTCCTTCATTAATGTCATATTTTGTGTCTTCTGATATACTGCATCATAGTCAAAATTGGAAATATAGTTTGTTCTTATTTCATCAGTTGCTTCCTGTATTTCTTCTGGAGTCATCAAGCGATCCGGCGTATCATCTGGATAATGATATTCTGGAATTTCTCTTTTATGAAATACATTCGACAATAACTGCCATGCTAAACTATCCTTATTTTCAAGCTCTAATAGTCTTCGCAAATATACTAGCTTATTTAACAAATCCATATCTGATCTTATATTAGTACGAGCAATATCTCCAAATGATTTTATATCAGCCTTTGTAATTTGTTTTTCACTCAATACACCTTGCTTAGTTGTTAAAAATGCCGCCGTGGGTTTTGGGTTAAATTTACTTGGGAGATTGTATATCGCATCAATCACAGTATTAAATTCATGTGTCAGCAACAATACAGTACGGTTCTTCAAACTATGTTTCCCCATAAAAAGCATATTAATAATGGCAAACTTTTTATTTCCATCAAATGAGGAAATAGGATCATCCAAAACGATTAAATCCGGATTATCCTTCAAGACGCTATACATAAATAGGACTAATGCAAATGCGTTTTTTTCTCCATAACTTAGATGTTCATTTGCCATTTGAATATTATTATCACCTTCAATATGTTTTAATACTAAATGATAATCTGTTTTATTTTCTTCTTCCTGTATATCAACGCAATATTTATAACCTGCATAATATAAAAAATCATTTATTTCTGTACTATACATTTCAATGGTTTTCTTAATCAGTTTTTTCTGCTGAGCAATTTCGCCTTGCAATTTTCCTGCCTTTTCCAAGACCTCATCTAGCGTTTTGTTAATCAGTTTTACTTTTTCATTAGACAGATCTGAATTCAAATGTGAATAATATGATAAATCTATTTTATACTTTTTTATTTCGTCAGCAATCTTTTCTGCATTTTTTAATGAGTGAAAACTCATCCCCTTCAAACCATATAATTGCTGCATGCAACTATCTACCTGAGCTTTTATCTCTAACAAAAAAGTTTTTTGAGCACTCGTAATTCCCGAAACATTATTTATTATTTCTTTTATCTTATTTGCAGTATCAATCGTAAAATATGGCATCAAGTCTTTAAATACATCCAGCATCTTTGTTAACTGCTCTACTGCTCTTGCATCATATTCATCACCCACTTTCAAAATTATATCTTTCGTTTTCTCTATTGAGCCCGTACAATATGGACACTGTTCTGCCATGTCCAAATATTGTCTTCCTTCCAATTGCCATTTAATCCACTTTACATTTTCAGTATTTTTCAAGTATGGTTCATACACTTCCAACCCAACAGGAATGTTAGTAATTTTATTGCCTTTAGCTATTCCCTTTCCTATAGCGCCCGCCGCTGAATAACCACTTTTTGCCTTTCCAAATCCATCGATAAATAGCTGGAATTTTTTTATCAGTTCCTCTAATTCTGGATGATTTTGAAATGTAATATTTATCCCTTCTAGCAATTTTTCTATTTCATTCAAATGCTTATCATAATCTGGAGATTTTACAAATATCTCAAAGCTATTCTTAATCAGCTCATCACTTTGATACACATAATCTTCAATATACTTCTCATTAAAAATAGCAACCTTTGTAAATTGATCATATCCTTCTAATTTAGGAGAATTCTCCTCCCCATTAGTATAATATTTAAAAGGCAACAACGAATGCTTTTTTTCTTGATCATTTGTTACAAAAGCTTCTATTGTTTTTGAAATTGTTGACTTTCCCGTTCCATTTATAGCATATTTAATATTAAGCCGACCTTCAACAATATCAAATTCACCATTATCAATATTATTACAATTACTAATCTTTAACCGCATCTTTTATCCTCTCAATTGTAAAATCAATCATCTCTCATAATCATATTTAACATTTTTATTTATAAATGAATTTAGACCATAACCTTGTCTGGCAAGTTTTTTCATTTGCTCAACATTCTCTACACCTGCACTTTTATAAGAATACGTATACACCCTTGTACTTTTATTAAATGAAACTTTTATATATGTGTCTCCTATAGAATATGACTTAACATTTGAGCCGCCCCCATAATTTCTATATTGTTCCATATCTTTCTCCTCCCATAAAATCTAAACTAGATAATCCTCTTTACTGAATGTATTTTATATAATTACATATTATTGCATTTTTGTTCTCTGTTTTCTGCATATAATAGTAAATCTATATTATCATCTCCTGATATATATTTCAATATTTTATAATCATCTATAAAACATTTCATATTATCACTTACGCTAATGTTCTTATTTCACAAAAAGCCACCTATACCTTAATGTGATATGACATGTGTATTGCATTGTATTATCTGGGTTTCTATCCCGATATCCCAGAAGGGCTGATTCCAAATTTCCTCAAAAGTCATATACGAGAATGATTAATTTACATAGCCCAGAATTTTTTAAACGTAACAAGAAGAAATGCTTGAACTGGTTTCAAAGGTTATTACAGGTATACCGAGAACGATAGTTGCCGAACGTAATCAAAAAACTAAAAGAAATAAAAAGTATCTTTAATGAGACTTACAGGAACATTTCATTATATAATCCATGTCACGAGAATGTAATTGTTATGGTAATTATTATGGATGCGGAAAAGACTATTCTCCTTTAGAAGAATTCAGAAAAAAACTGGATGCCACCTGAATAATACAGGATAACATCCATGTGCCCAACTTAGTTCATAAATATATGTCCAGGATTCTGGATACATATTAAATCTCTATACATCTTTCAATTTCCTATACTTATTTGGAATTGAAACATTACTTACAGAATCATATTCCCGTTCCAAGCAAGCAAAAATCCCAGTATTGGTCTATAGTCCCCATATTGGTCAAAAATACATGGCCGTAGCCCCCTGTGAGGCCACTGTAGTCGGCTATACGGCCAAATTCTATTGGTGCTCCTATGATATCGGCTTCCAGTTCCTCTTGGATCTCACGGCGTACATCTCCAACCGATGTACAATTTGGATCAGAAAAACCACGAGGGCATGCATACTGGTCTCTTCTGATTGCATGTCTAAACTGTTTCAACAAAATATATTTTCCATTGCGCTTCGTCAGAACCACTACACCATCGTTTCCATTTGGCAAGACTCTCTCATAAACCATAAATTCATTATCTCCTTTGCGTATCGGGCCTACCACCATCATGTTATATACACTTCTGCAGACAACGCCATATTTTCGATTATGTAGCTCCTCGTCATGAGCGAAGTCCCGATCTCTATAATGATCAGCATAACCATTGTCTGAACACCTGAAGGAACTAAATTCAAAAATGCTACATCAGGTTTTATCCAGCTATTTTGCATAGCTTTTGCTACCCAATAATCACCTATCAGTTCAGGATTTATCACTATTAGAATACACCATCATCCGTTCACACTCCCGTATCCTACATTCCCCTCAATCTATCTGCGTACCACCTGATAGTTTGCCGTATTCCATCATCAAAATTCACTTCCGATCGCCAACCAAGAGTCTGTTCAATCTTAGTTGAATCAATAGCGTACCGCATATCATGGCCTTTCCTATCGGTGACAAACGTTATGAGTGACTCGGGCTTACCCAATTCCCTGCAAATCATCCTGACAATATCAATATTTGTCCGTTCACAATGACCACCTACATTGTATATCTCACCAACTTTTTCCTGGGTCAATATCGCATCTATGGCACGGCAATGGTCATCCACATGTATCCAATCCCTGACATTTATCCCCTGTCCATAAACAGGCAGCGGCCTGTCTGCCAATGCATTTGTCACCATCAAAGGGATAAGTTTCTCAGGGTACTGGTATGGTCCATAATTATTTGAACACCTGCTGATGGTAACCGGTAAGCCATACGTTCTATGATAAGCCATAACCAAAAGATCTGCAGCCGCCTTCGAGCTGCTGTACGGCGAGCTCGGACAAATCGACGATTCTTCAGTGAATAACAGATCCAGCCTGTCAAGAGGCAGATCTCCATACACTTCATCCGTACTTATCTGATGAAATCTGCCGACATCATATCGCATACATGCATCCATCAACACGGACACCCCCTTGATATTCGAATCAAGGAACACCTCCGGGCTATCTATAGATCTGTCCACATGCGACTCTGCTGCAAAATTCACGACCACATCCGGCCTCTCCGCCTCAAATATACGATACATCTCACCTCTATCACATATATCCGCCTTATAAAAAACAAAATTAGACCTGTCCAAGACAGGTCTAATCGTATCCAGACTTCCCGCATATGTGAGTTTGTCCACGCACACAAACTCATACTCAGGATGTCGATCCATCATATAAAATATAAAATTACTGCCAATAAAACCAGCTCCGCCGGTGATTAAAACCTTCATATGTTATACCTCTTTGTACAAAACGATTTGTGTTTGGTATAAGTATAACATAAACTCAACGAATACCGATTATATCTTTTCTAATACGTTTTAACATCTTTAAAGTATTTCTCAATTCTATACTTTTGCTTGTATTTCGTCTAGGGGCATCCAGATAATCCTTCAGCACTTTCTCCATATCTATACAGTGCTGTAGAAATATATTTTTCTCTTCAAAAGTAAAATTATTATAAAACAGCTTATAATATTGTTCAAATAACGATACCTGCCTTAGAGGATAATTCATATCTGGGGTTTTGTTATCATGCAAACAATGAAAGGCTTCGTCAAAATTGACAAATGCACTATCTATTTTCTGCTCTGCTATAGTATCTTCAAGCAAAAATCTACCTTTTATTGTGTCAATCTGCCACGAATCCTCATCGCCTTTTTTCTTCCTGTAGTCCTCCGCATTGTCCAAATATATCTTAGCTGTGTCATATTGTTTTTCCTCCATTCTGGCTATAGCATATTGAAGCCAGAAAAAAGGGTTTTCTTTATGGTATTCTAAAGTCTTTCCTACCTCATATATCCTTAATATTCGTTGATTAAAAGTTTTATCTTCTTTATTAAAAAGCATTCGAAGATTAGAATACGAAATAAGCATTCTTAACATATGCTCATATCGTCTTATATATGTATTATTCCCCAATGTTCTCAATATCTTTTTTATAATCCTCTCAACATCATCATTATAGCTCATATTTTGCAAAACATATCCAGCCATTATTGATGATTTTAATAGAATTTTGTTATTTTCAAAATCAATAAATTCCCTAATCTGTTGATTCTTAACTATACTCCCAACTCTGCCCTGTTTATTAAGCAATAATACTATATCCTCTAATGTCAATCCACATGCTATGACTTCACATATAAAACTTAACAATACTATTTCCTTTGCATCCTGCGAATCAAAGATAGTTTGTAGTAATTTGTTTACCTTTTCCTTCATGCTTGGAGAATTCAATACCCCAATCATGATATTTTTCATTTCGCTCTTACAAGATTTCTTTATATATTTTAATTTTTGTGCTGCTTTTTGGGACGACTTAGTTCCCCACAAAGAATACTTGTCCAACAATTTGCAAATATCTCTACACTCTCTTCCATCTAAATGATTTATATCATATATTCCTATCTTATCCTCCTGTATTTGAGTTTTATACATAAATCTTGAATACAAGTTATCATTTAAATATGTTCTTACTGTAAAAATAAATTTTATACCACTCTTTACCCCATTTTCAATAATACTTATAAATTCCGAATCTATAATTCTATTATAATTCTCTATAACAATGTACTTTTCCCCGCTACATTTTAATACCTCAGCTATATCTTCCTGAAAAAAAGAATTTATTTCTCCAAGATAATATACTTTGCCCTTTTTAGATAAATCAACTTCCAATTGCCTAACTATTACTGACTTTCCATTGCCCATATCAGAATGAATTATAACAGCTTGACACGCATTTGTTATATTTCTTTCTATTTCATTGCACAAAGTCCTCGTTATTGCATATTTGTTACTATAAACAGAAACTAGTGCTCTCATGTCTATTTTACCATATAGAAACAGCTCACTTACTGTATCATCAGAAATAAACAAAGCTGGATTTATTTCCTCATCTTCTATCTTGTGCAAGCACTTAAGCCTATAATCATACTTCTCTGGAACATACGTTTTTTTGCATTCGCTTAGCATACTTGCAAACTCCTGTAGTCCGATTTCCTCCACATGACCAAAATGTTCCATATTTCTCTTTTGCCGATTGCTCGGATTATATGTAATAAAAACACATTTGTCTTTATTAATACCACTTTCTATAAATATTTGTTGTAGCTCAATATCATAATCTAACGAATATCCAATAAATATCATACATTGAGCATTCTTAATATCATTAGATAAACAAATTGCTAAATCACTATCTGGTATGGTCCTTTTCTGATATGAAGTTCTTAACAATTTAAAAACGTCATCCAGGTCCTTCTCATCCAGACTGTTTATATCACCATTCAAATGAATAATTGATCCCCTCTTTAGTGCACTACTCTGCATTGACGTCTTCGGACTAACCGCCTCCCGATATTGCTCACTCATTTTTGATGCATACTCAAATGTGTCATCATAATTAGTTGTATAAATTTTCTTCCAATCTACTGTTGCGACAATCTTCTGCGATTCCGATATCTTTTTACATGAAAATTCCCTTTTTAAAAAATTTACTAAATCTGTTCTAGAATTATAATCTAAGTATCTTTCTGAAATATACTGCAAATCCTTTTTGTCTGCATCTTGGTCTTCACTGACATCTATTTTTCCGTCTTTTATCAGCATCTCACATAATCCATCTCCTAAAGGAAACCTTCTATCATTGTAATTAATCGCATCAACATTGAAGCCAGAGCCCAAAAATAAAATTGCATTTCCCTCAATTGCATATGTTATGCATTCATCTAACGTCATATAATCCCACATTCCTTTCATATTTATCAATATTTTTTTTCTTATATTGCTTTATGTAAATATATTGTTAACAATTGTGTTACTAAGCCCACTATCACTTATTTCTGTTTTTTATTAGAATTATAAACCAAGCCATAAATACATAATAGTGGTAATATTTTCCATCTCATTGAGATAACTATTTCAAAATTCGGATAAGATGGGTAGGTACTGGCTATGTAACGTTTATAAACATTATAACATACAATCCTTTTTGCTCCACATTATATTGCAAATCGTAGTAACTCTGTAAAATTTCCCATAACCATCAATTGCCAGCCCGGAAGGGCTGGCAATCACCACATCTACATAAACATCCTATCTACAAATCCCCAAACAACTCTCTCTCATCCACAGAATGTTCATTTATACCTAGCGTTTACAAATATAATTAGAACTTAATTCAACTAATAGCAATTATGAATATAATAAATCAATAGGAATATTTCTTGTTTCTTCTTCATATGTTAGTTTATACAAACTATCTAAAGGATACTTTACTTTATGCTTCTCATATAAATTTTTCCATTCTAACAAACATTGCATATCCAATTCATTAAGATGCTCTAATGATACTTCATATGCAGCAGAGAAACCATCATTACCTAATTCACTCTTTTCAAAAAAATGCATCAAACCATCTTTATCCCTGTATTGGGATATCGGCTTCTTCCTTACAATTTCCGTGCATATAATTTCTGAATAAATCCATGGAGAATATGTTGCCTGTTGGTACACATCTGCATATTTTGAAATTACATTATCAGTGTTTAATAAAAAAGTAACCTCCGTCTTATCAATCATTTTATACAAAGCTATTGTGAGCATGGTATTGACATGTTTGCTTGCAGTATTACATTTTTCATGATTATATATATATCCTCCTTCTTTCTTAACTTGTTTATCACTATACTCATCATTGATATTCTCTAATAATTTATCAGAATATCCCCATACACATGAATCTATAAAACAGTTCAATCCAAAAGTAGAATGTAACCATCCAGCAAGTCCTTTTGCTAATTTCTCATCAGCATGCGAATGAGAAATAAAAATATCTGCTTCTATTTCCGGAAACCACTCCTTTCCTAATCTTGTGCCATCCGCAATACCATTGATAATATAATTTTGTAAGCAATCAGAAATCTTTGCTTTTTGTTCACTTAAATGACTTTCTCCACATTTAATATAGCTCTGAAATTCACTCGTATTTTTATCTAAGTACAAATTGTATCCAGTAACCATTCTTTTCCCTTCTTTCTTGACATTCATGTCCATCCTAATACTTCAACACAATATATATAATAATTGCTACAGATATAAGCCATACCAGTCCATAAAGCGGAATTAACGTTCCGGACAAAATATATCTCATAATGCATGGCTTCTTCTCATCTGCATCTTTCCACATTTTCTTATTATCAGGATTTAAATCATATAGATTTTCCAAATTACCACTTAAACGATTTTCTATCACCCATTCATATTTCCATCTGTAAAGAGTTTCCGTCTTCAGGAAGAAACCATCTAAGCACCAAAATACAGTTGTAATCCCAAACAAAAACAACCCAATAATTGATAATTTACATTCCTGTCCAATTAAGAGAGTCAAAGCTACTGTAGCAAGCGAAATATACCATCCTTTAAGCTTAAAAGAACAATCTGCCATCCTTGTTATACAGGCTTGAATCAAGTCAATTTCTTTGTGTAATACCTCATTAATTTCATTATTCATTAGTTCATTCCTACCTTTCTCTTTTCATTAATCTCTCCACCGACTCGTTCACCATTGTGTATGAGCATACTCGCAGCATTTCATTATATTATAATATATCTATATACTATAATCAATTCATTTTGGTTTTGCATCATAAGTATTTGTCAATATATTTTTGGTGCAAATAATAACGAATAAATATTACCAATGCAGATTTTACCCTAACATTGTCACAAAAGAAACACCCCACCGCTTATTCTTACAATTATGTTTTTATTGTATTAAGTTTTTGTTGACAATATATTAAATCTGTTCTACAATTCAATCAGCACTCCACACCAAAGAGTGCTAGCAGTAATAAAATAACAATATAAAAGAGACCAGCATCCTTGTTGATAGAATGCCAGTCCCTCTGTACTGTACATATGTACTTTTTCCAAAAAGAATCTTATCACAGAATAGTATAGTACACAATCCTAAACTGTTGTTCGAATCTAACAATGGTCTCTTTCTTATTGCTTACATATATTCAATTATAATATCAACAGAAACCAGAAAGGAAAGATTGTATGTACGCAACAAAAATAAAAATGAAAAATGGATGTCAGAATTCATCCACAACAACTGAAATATCCGAAATCTATATTACTGGATGCCCCAATTCAGGATACTTTTCAAAATCCTATTTATATGATTACTTGAAGACGAATCCTGGTACTATCAAGGTTAACCTTTATCCTTATCCTAATCTAATCCCAGCTTTAAGCAATACCGGAGAAAAATATGTTCGTTCTGAAGCAAATGATACTCCAAATGACAATCTACTAAAATTGCCAAGGGCTTAGACCTTCAACTGTGCGGATGTGGATGCCATCCGTTGCAACAATTACACTGTGGATACTAGCTAACAACAACCGAAGACACCCCCTATACACAAAGAACCTTTATCACTTCACCACTACACCATCAGGCAACCGGCACCGTCGAAGCAACAATCTCCATACATCCTTCAAATTCAGCAGTATCATATCCACAAGGCAGAATAAAATGATCGCCCTTAGTAAGAACGTGTCCATCAATGCTTCCTTCACCCGAAACCACCGACATGATCGTAAATGGGTTATCCGATATGTCTATAGTTGCCTTACCTTCAACATCCAATTTGTACACATCATAATACTTACAACTGATCAGCTTTGATAGTTCATTAGCCTTTCCTGCACTAACGTTGACGACACTATCTGAAACTGGCTTTGCAGGAACCGTTATAACATCCATGCTCTGCTTTACATGTAATTCTCTTGGCTTACCACCAGAAAGTCTGTCATAATCGTATACTCTGTATGTGATATCACTATTCTGCTGTGTCTCAAGAAGCGTTATGCCTCCCTTTATAGCGTGAACTGTGCCGGGGTCAATCTGAATGAAATCTCCCTTCTTAACAGGAATCTCTCTGATAAAATCACTCCAGCGCTTTCCTTGTATCATATCTACAAGTTCCTCATGAGTTCTGGCATTATGGCCTACAACAAGTGATGCATCTTCCTTACAGTCAAGAATATACCAGCACTCCATCTTGCCCAGGGAGCCGTTCTCATGCGCAGCCGCATATGTATCATCAGGGTGAACCTGAATACTAAGATCCGCCTTGGCATCAATGATTTTCACAAGCAGAGGGAATCTGTCTCCATCAATATTGCCAAATAACTCTCTATGTTCAGACCAAAGTCCCGCCAGCGTCTCTCCTTTGTACATACCTTCTTTTACGGTACAGTTACCATTCTCATGAGCTGCTATTCCCCAGCACTCACCTATATCATCACCTTCAATGTCGTATCCGTATTCATCTCTGAGTTTTGTTCCTCCCCAGATATTATGAGTAAATACTGGATCCAAGAAAATAATCTCTTTTTTCAATTATACGATCCCTCACCTTTCATTATATTCCCATAGCAACAAAACTACGCAAGCATATCTTTTACTGTATCCTGCATCTCAGCAATCCTATCCTGTGCAGCATGAAGAGAATCCTCATTAACTCCAAAGTAAAACTTGATCTTTGGCTCATTACCAGATGGACGGGCAGCAAACCATGCATGATTTTCAAGCTCATAATACATGACATTGGACTTCGGAAGTCCCATGTTAGTCTGTGCCTGTATTCCAGACTGACCAGTGCCTGAACAGCTTGCATCCGCTGAAGCATCTGGTTCTGTACTGATCAACGAAGTTCTTATTCCTGACTCATAGTCACGAACTGCCTCAACCTTAAGTCCTGCAAATTCCTTCATATCCGAAGTTCTGAACTGAGTCATTATTGCCTTTATCTGAGCGGCACCGTCAACACCCTTGAGCGTCATGCCATATGCCCCCTCAAAGTAATAACCATACTTCTTATATACCTCTTCCATGGCATCACAGAGAGTCTTGTTCTGCTTCTTGTAGAATGCTGCTATCTCACAGAGGATAACTACAGCACCACAGGCATCCTTATCCCTCGTGTAATCACCCACCAGACAGCCAAAGCTCTCCTCCATACCATATACAAACTTATATGTATGATTCTCCTCAAAAAGCTTGATCTGCTCACCTATATACTTAAAGCCAGTGAGTGTCTCTATATACTTCAAGTTATATTCAGCAGCAATAGCTTCCGGAAGAGTCGAGCTGACTATCGTGTTACAAATGGCTCCATTTGCCGGAAGAGTACCCATAGCAAGTTTTTCTCTGCATACATATTCTGCCATGAGTGAGCCTGTCATATTTGCATTGAAACGCACATATGGGTACGCCGGATCCTGTCCAAATGAAGTATCCTTCCACACGCCTGTTGTATCCTTAACATATATACCAAGTCTGTCTGCGTCAGGATCAGTAGCCATGATGACATCTGCATCCACCTGCTTTGCAAGTTCAATACCCATTGCAAATGCTGACGGTTCCTCTGGATTTGGATATTTGACTGTTGGGAAATTGCCATCCGGCACCGTCTGCGGTTCAACCACATAAACTTTCTTAAAGCCGAGTCGCTTTAAAACTTCTCTCACTGGCTCATTTCCAGTTCCATGAAGTGGAGTGTAAACAATCGTGATATCATCCGCTACTTCCGGTATGATCTCTCCATGTATAGTCTGCTTGATAAGCTCCTCATAGTAATGCTCGTCCACACTAGCAGAAACCATATTGAACAATCCATCTGCAACTGCTTTTTCCTTTGATATTGTTCGAACAGCATCAAAGCCTGGAACGGCTGCCACATGAGCAAGTATATTCTTATCATGTGGTGCAACTATCTGACTGCCATCCTCCCAGTATACCTTATAGCCATTGTACTCAGGTGGATTGTGACTTGCCGTTATTACAATACCTGCTATACATCCAAGCTCTCTCACTGCAAATGAAAGCTCCGGAGTTGGACGAAGCGAATCAAATACATATGTCTTGATTCCATTTGCGTTCAGGCAGAGTGCTGTAGCCTCACAGAATTCTGGAGACATAATTCTTGAATCGTGTGCAATAACAACACCCATTTCACAAGCCTTAGGTCCAACCTCAAAAATATAGTTTGCAAGCCCCTGAGTAACCTTGGTAATCGTATATATGTTCATACGATTTGTGCCGGCACCGATGATTCCACGCATACCACCAGTTCCAAACTTGAGATTCTTGTAGAATCTATCCTCTATTTCCTTCTCATCTGTAATTGCCCTTAATTCCGCCTTGGTCTCCTCATTAAAACAATCCGACTGGAGCCAGAACTCATACTCTTTTCTATAATCCATAATTAATTTCTCCTCATTTGCCAATCTTTATTATCGCTTTAGATCCCTGTCTGAACACGCCGATCTACTCAAACATACCCTTAACGAGATCTCCCAGCTCAGACAGCTTATCTGCAGAATCAGAAGCAGATAAACCTTTAACACCGTAATAAAACTTTATCTTTGGCTCTGTTCCCGATGGTCTTACAAGGAACCATGCACCATCCGAAAGCTGGTAATAGATCATATTCGACTTAGGAAGTCCACCCTCAACAACCTTTCCAGTCGACATATCCGTTGTAGTTCCAAGCTTATAGTCATATATTTCTGTGACAGTATAATTTCCCACTGAAGAAACCGGATTCTCTCTAAGATTCTGGATCATAGAAGAAATCTTTTCGGCACCCTCTTTACCGGCAAATTTTACAGAAGTGATCTTCTCTTTGTAATATCCAAACTCTTCAAAAAGCTGGCACATACGATTCCATAAAGTCATTCCCCTGTTTGCATAGTATGCTGCTGCCTCACAGAGAAGCATGACAGTACCAACTGCATCTTTATCTCTCGCATATGTTCCAGGGAGGCAACCAAAGCTGTCTTCAAGTCCAAATTCATATGTATGACTGCCATCAGCCTCATAATTTCTTATCTTCGTTGCTATATATTTGAAACCTATAAGATTGTTATAGTCGCAGAACACTCCGTATTTGCGGCAAATATCCTTTACCATATCGGTTATTACAACCGTTGTTGTAACTGCAGAATTCTCTGAAAGGATGCCCTTCTCTTTCTTCTGCATAAGAACATAATCACAGACAAGAGCGCCAAACATATTGCCGGTAAACTCTTTGTATTCACCTGACTTCTTATCAAGACTGTACATTCCCAGCCTGTCCCCATCAGGATCAGTAACAAGCACAAGCTCAGCCCCTACCTTCTTTGCCAGTTCTACTCCCAGAATATAGGCTTCTGGAGATTCTGGATTTGGAGATCTGAGTGTTGGGAAATCACCATCCTGAACAGCCTGCTCCCCTACGATATATACATTTGAGAATCCCATCTCTGAAAGCATTCTCTTAACCGGCTTAAGCCCGGTTCCGTGGAGCGGCGAATAAACAATCTTAATATCTTTCGCTGCCTCTATTTCCTCTGGAGACATAATGAGCTTATGAAGAGTTGCTGCATATGCATCATCTACATCACTTCCAATATATGAAAGCAAGCCAGATTCTAATGCTTCATTCTCACTCATAGTCTTAATTGAAGTATAATCAGATATTGTGTTTACCTCGGCTATGATCTCCTTATCCTGTGGTGATACAATCTGTGCGCCATCACTCCAATAAACCTTGTATCCATTGTATTCCTTTGGGTTATGACTTGCTGTAATATTCACTCCCGCAAGGCAATTCAGATAACGAACTGCAAATGAAAGCTCCGGCGTTGGTCTTAGCTCATCAAACAAATATACCTTTATCCCTGATGCACAAAGGCACAGTGCTGTCTCAAGTGCAAATCTCGAAGAATTATTTCTATTGTCATATGAAATCACAACAGATGGTCTCTCCACACCTGTCTTTGATATATAGTTTGCAAGTCCCTGTGTAGCCTTGCGCACAGTATATATATTCATCCTGTTGCTGCCCGCGCCCATAACGCCACGCAAGCCGCCTGTTCCGAACTCAAGACCTTTGTAGAATCTGTCTTCGATCTCCTTCTCGTCCGTAAGTCCGCGAAGCTCTGCCCGTGTAGCTTCGTCGAAATAATCCGAACTGAGCCAATAGTTATACTCATCCTTATAGTTCATAATAATTGCCCCTCTCTTTATGAATTGTATTATTTTCTCTTCCAATAATTATCAACCATGAATAGCACAGCCATAATTGCCCTGTTATAATTGCCCTATTTATAACTCGTGCTTCACCTTTGTATATGCAAATTAAAAAGTTTGTCTCCGAGTGTTCAAATATTATAATAGCGTTTACACTCATTCTTAGACTAAAACTAGTTTTACTAAATATGTGTTATTGTTACTGTCTGGAATAATATTCATGAGGAATAACTTTCTAGACAACATTTTTAATAACCAAAACTGTCTACCTATTTATATTATTTTTTTTATAAGTATCTGGGCTTTCCGTGGTATAAAATTCCAGAGCTTATACACATATCTCTTTATTCCTATGTGTTTAAAATACCACTGATCTACCGCCGAATAGCCTTCTTGTTTATACAAATCAAATATTGTATCTCGAACATTAGAATGTGAACTTGGACATTTTAATTGGTTATTTCTTTTTGCAATTTTTTCATACGAACTAGGAACTCTCTCAATTTTCTCTTCTAAACAATCTAATAATTGTTGCCCTTTTTTCGTGTTTATAAGCACACATGAAATTCCTTTTGATTTATCTAAGCGTCCGCCGTTTTCTGCAAGTATTTCTGGATGTTCATCTTCTACTCCCCAGTAATCGCCCAATGTAATATCACCTGTTCTCTTTTTTCCTGCATATTTACAAGAATAACAATTTTCTCGGTACGTTTCGGAATCTAAAAACAACGTATAGTAAGAAGATAATTGAACCGGAAGAAGTTTTTTTCTTAATTGATTCCTTTTATCTTTATAAATAATAGATCCTTTAAGTCCCCATCCACCCGATTTATCTCTAAATTTAAAATCAACTATTTTACCATTAATATTTTTCTCAATCTGTTTTAAGTAATCATCAAACAACTGTACACTCGGTGTACCATGGCATATAATATCTACTGTAAATAAGTTGTTCTTCTCTTGATTTTTTAAATAACTATTTAATGCACTTATTTGGCATGGTGTTCCAGAAAATAATACTAATCTTCCTTCATTCAAATCTTTCTTTACATTTTTATAAATGTTCCCCATTCTGCTCTGTACATATTTTGAGCCTTGCAATCTAACTAAATCATTTTCCGATTGAACACGTACGTGTTCTGGATATAAAACACCAGCCTTATAAGTAAATGCACACCCATAAACTCTTCCGCCATCTTGCAAAATTTTTTTAGCTAATGCTGCAAATATACCACCAGATGCTGATTTTAGACATAATTCTCTGTCTGTTACTGTAGCTGCTTCTGCCAACAAAGGTTCATTAAATTCTGTATTTTCGTTCTGATAACTACACACATTTTTGCATTGACCACATTCAACACATAGACTACTATCAATTTGAGGATATAAAAAACCATACTCATCCTCCTGCATTTTGATAGCATTTCTTTTACAAATATTCACACAGGCTTCACATCCACAACAATCCGACTTATCCTTATATAATTCAATTCTACCCATAATTCTCCTTATAATTTCATACGGCAGAATCATTCTCAATTATAGTTGAAACCATTCGTGATATATTCTGCTCAGTATAAATCTTATTTTTCCTTTTAAATCATAATGTGCATATTTATGAGCTATATAATCGAAATCGTGGTTCTTATAATCTTCTCTAAATTCTTCTATTCTCTTTGGTTTTTCAGTAGGAGAGACTAAATTATGCTGATATTTTATAAATTCTCCTGAAGTACATTCTTCAATTAAATATCGTTCTTGATCTGATAATACCAAATTCCACAATATTTTTCCCTTGGGAGAATTAATAAGTACAAGACTAACACCATCTTCTGCCTTTATTTTCCATCTTGTTGAAATAGTTGGCATAACATTCTCAAATCCCCAAAAATCTCCAAGTGTAATATCTCCTTCACGTTGTATATTGGCATATTTGCAACTATAACAACATTGACGATATGCCAAATATTTCCATCTAGCTTTCTTATACCGAAACGAAAATTCAGACAAATCATTTTTATTTTTTTTCTGAATCCATTCACGATAATCTACCCATAATTTCTTTCCTGGTGCTCCATGGCAAATTATATCTATTGTATAAAAATTTTCAACTTAATAAATCATTTTCAACTTCCTTATAATTTTGTCCCATAGATGAGAGTACATATTTAGAACCATGAAATTTTTCACATTCAACAATAGTCGTAGCCTTGGAATGAACCACTTCTAAATCATCGTTAAATATAGCTCCATATATAGTTACTGATTCATTTCCCCCTCCGTTTTACATAATTTGAAAGCAGCACCAATGACCGCCATAAATGCTCCTCCTGAAGATGACTTCTCTTCTACCCTTTTTTCATTTCTAAACGCAAAAACCTTCATATTTATCCTTATCCCCATAATTGAATTTTCTCATTTAATAAACTTCTCATCTCTTTGTTTTTTTCATCCAGCAATTTGTTTACAGCCGTATAATCAATATCTTTATCTAGTGTGGCATAATCATTATAATGTTCTAAGTGCCGATTTTCTAGGTTAAGCCACTTCAAAATATTTGCTATACGGTCATTAAAGCTATTCTGTGAATATATAGAAATAAATTTTTTATTAAATATAATCGAAAACACTGTCATATGAAATGAATCAGAAACAATGTAATTTGCATTTTTTATTAACGAAATAAATTGTCCTGGGGTTGGACAAATAACATGTTTTCCTTTTTTTACAACATAATGATAGTATAAATCGACTCGTAAGCATGTCATCCCGTATTCTTCTTGTAACTCCCCTACGTATTTATCCATTTCATTATTCTGATGAAGCTGATATACAAGTATATACTTTTCTGGGATTCTAATTGGCTCTTCCAATTTCTCCCACTGCTCCTTTGTTAACCATAATGTCGGATCCAGTATAGCATCTGCATTCAATCCCAAACTCTGTACCAAATTAGCACCTGATTGTTCTCGTGTAGAAATCCAACTATACTGAGCAAGTAACTTCTTATTTTCTTCAACCTCATCATCTCTCAATATAGTTTTTCCAAAACTAGAAGCAAAAGATATCTTTCTCTTATTTTGCGGAACAAACGAAAGATAATATGGCCTTTCTATTCTACCATTTATGTCACTATTCCAAATTTGATCACTACCCGAAATATATAAATCTGCCTCTGGACAATTTCTTATCAATTCATCTTCTGATAAATACCTTTCATCTGTTGTCTTAACGTATAATTCAAGAAATTCTTCAAATACTCTTTCCATTCTGTCAAAAGATGGTTTAAGTATCAATGGAAAAACATATTTTAAAATCGGTTTATGTGCCAAATGAGACTCACTTAATATTTTTTTTCTAAATCCCTCATTATCAGTTCCAGGACGTTGATAATCTATTACTAAAACATCGTATCCAACTTCTTTAAAAACAACAGTTGTTGCATATGTCTGAAAAACAGAACCATAATTTTTTATATTGTGGCAAGTTATTAAAGCGGCTTGTTTCATATTGCAAATTCTCCTTTAAATTTCCTACAATATCTATACCTCATAGCAAACATGCATGCTTCTGTAAATCCACGAAGAAGCGCAAGATTAATTACATTAAACTGCCCAATTAATAATAAAATCAGGAGTCCTCCAATCTGCAAAAATGCAGTAATAATTGTCGTGAATGTTGTTTCTTTTTCTTTCCCAATAGCTCCCAGTGCAGGCCATCCAAAAAGAATTGAAGGAAAAGAGAAGAATAACAGAGGAATAAATGCTCTAAGCAACGGTACTGCGGTAACATATTTTTCTCCTCCAATTATCAATAAGGCATATTTTGCAACCACAAATGTGAATATACATCCCACCGCCACTATCGGCATAAATATTTTTGCTGTTTTTGTTACTAATTTCCAGTCCTTGTTTTTTACCATATGAGGATATATTCCATCTGTAATAGGTGTATACATTGACATTACCGCCGATACCATTTGCAAACAAACACTCCATTCTGCTACCTGTACGGCATCCACATAAATACCTATAAGTAATGTATTTAAAGCAGTAAATGTCGTTGTTGCCATATTGGATAAGAAAAATATAGCTGACTCTTTCAGTTTTATCAGTGCACTTTTAATTCCTGTAAAACAAATTTTAATATATCGTTTACGCATTTCAAAATAAACTAAAATAATCGCCACAGACGTTCCTATAATATCTAAGATTGGAATCCAAATCATATCTGTGTCATTTTTGACAAATACAAAAGTTAAGAGTGCTGCGATAGATCTCATTAATACATATCTAATAGTAATAACTTGCATTTCCTCAAGGCCTCTAAATACGAAATCCATCAAAAAACATGTCATCGCTACAACCACAAAAGAAAGAATTGCGTACAATGCATGTGGTCTAATGATTGGAATAGTATATATCATAATTACCAATGCAACAAATGAAATTAGAACTAGAATTAATTTCGCTAACAATGTATCGCCAATTATATAACTAAGCTCTTTTTTGTCCTCTTTGAAATTTACCACATCTTTTGTCGCTGAAAGAATAAATCCAAAATCAACTACAACTTGCATATACTGCATAACTGCTTTAACATAAGATACGACACCATAACAGTCTTTTGATAAAACACGTGTCAAATATGGCAATGTAACTAATGGTAAAACAATTTTAGTTATATTCATTATGTATAACATAATTGTATTTTTTACAAGCGTTTTTGACGTTCCATCTTTATTCATATTTCTTTTTCCCTTCAATTGGACGCATTACTATATCCTCTTTTTCATAAATCACAGTATTTGATGGATATTCTCCCTTTAATACCATTCCAGCGCCAATGACTGATCCTTCTCCAATTGATGTTCCTTTCATAATTATAACATTTGCCCCTATCCACACATTATCTCCTATATGAATCGGCGCAGCTGTAAATGTATTCTTTCGATCACTTACTTTATAATTATGATCATGATCAACTATAACCACATTTGGTCCAATAATAACATTATTACCAATTTCAATTTCATCCTTACTTACTATCATAACGTTTTGATTAAAAAAGCAACCTTTTCCAATTGACAAGCTACCCGTTCCTGCACTTAGATATATCCCTGTTCTACAACTTAATTTTCCATCAATAGATAAAATTCCACTATCAGATCTAATCTCAGTTAGGATTGGAAATCCTTGCACAATTGACCCGCGATATTTTCCGCATATCTTCATTTTCCACAATCTAATCAGATTATATAAATATCTTATAATTTTCACTAATTCAAATTCCTTCCTTCTATATCCAAAACGTGTGATTGCCAATTCTGATCATTCCAATTCTCTTATACAGTATCAAAAGCAATACTATGAAAATATGTGGTATTGTATTACCTATTGCAGAAAAGTTTGCACTTATCACAATAGTATAACATTGGCATAATAAATATCCACCTGCGAGTATTAAAAATAACCGTTGCTTTTCCATCCCTTCACAAACACATCTAATTACCAAAAACAACAAATAAGAATCAACAATCAAAAAAGGTATTGCAAAAATATATCCCAAAATTGCAACCCATAAAATCGGATATCCACCTGTTACTGCTGCTGTACTATACGAATAAATAGTCAATGCAGAAGATGAACAGCCCCTATTCATTAGATACTGTGTACTATTTTCTTCCGTAGGTATTCCAATAACCTCTTTTGCTACATCAAATACTCTTTCTGGATCTATCTCTCCATCCATCCAAACTTGTCTATCTATCTCCCACGTAAGATCTGCTTCTTGTGCCAACATACGATACATTAAAAAATCATAAGCCGTTGTTAATCCATACGAAGTATCTGCATAACCTTTTGCAATAGCTTCACTAAAATGATTATATTTTGGAACCAACATCATAACAAGAAGAATTGCTGCAACTGCAACATATCTAAGTTTAATTAATTTTCTTCTTTTTGCCATAGACAACAATAATGGTGCTAAGAAGTATAACGTACATTGTAAAAAGCCTCCAAATTCAACCCCACGTAGAAATACTGATAGAAGATTCATGAGATAAATTATTACCGGAAAAGCTTTTTGTCTTTTGTTCTCACCCAATAATAATATATAACCTAACATCCATAGACATGGATAAGAAAAATAATCAATAATTTGTGCGAATGGAAGTTTTGAAAACTCCGAAAAATAATTAAAACGATTTACATTAGAGTTTGTCAAAACATTTCCTGATACGATAACATCCAATAAACGATAAGCATATAAAAGAAACAAAACACATTCAACACGTTTAAATGTATTATATGTATATCGTCCTTCCTTGGGATTTTCAATTACTATTTTCGGATGTTTCCCTGCCCAATATGATATCAAACAAAGCATAAATTCAATCATTAGAAACAACCTGATTGTAACACCAGTTGCATAGCTTGTTTTCCCTATATCTTTTAAATATACCCCTGTTTCAATATAAGCACTTGAAACAAGCAACTGAATCCAGTATATAATAATTATCAACATTGCAAAAAAATATTCAGTGTGTCTATTATAAAATCTTGCTATAGATACAGCAAATATTGCAATTACAATTAAATTAACAATATTGATAACATTCATGCTATACACCTCCACTTAATACCATTAAATGAAAAATGTTCAGCTAGATCGTTCTTTATAATGGAAAATATAGTGGTTAAACTAAGCGCAACCTCCAAAATATTTATTTTAATTCTAAAAAACAGACCGTTTGATATTGTAAACTTGATTACAATACCATCCCCCAAAACATTAATTATATAAAACAGGCCTATATTCAAAATGTACCTTTCTTCTTTCCTCATGCATATCCTCCTGCCTTATTCTCTCCGTCATGCGGTAGCACTTACTTCTTTTACTTTCATTTGATAAAACAAATCGAGTTTATCAGCATTTTTCTCAATATCAAATCGATCATGGTTTAAGATCAAATTACTCCTATTCTGTTTATTGGCAATCATATATTTCATCTTCTCTACCCAAGCCTTCGATCCGTTTTCCAAACTCATAAACTGAGCGTTAGGACTTATCTGTATTTCTGGTGTTATACCATCAGAAAACAAACAAGGAAGGCCGGAAACCTGTGCTTCAACACCAACAACTGGAAATCCTTCGTAATAGGAAGGGAGTAAAAACATATCCATAACCTGATACCAATCAGCCACATTTGATTGATTACCCAAAAAGTAAACCGAACTTTCTAGCTTTTTTTGTGTTACCTTGTCTTTTATCTTGTTAATAAGTTCCCCATCTCCCAGCATAATCAGAATTGAATCCAAATTTTCCTTATGGTATTCTTCAAATATATCTATCAAAAATTCATGATTTTTCTGTTCAAAAAATCGTCCTACATGCCCAACAACAATGGTAGAATCCTCTATATTATATTTTTCCCGAATTTCATTACGCAGTTGTATATTGTAAGAAAATTTCTCATAATCAACAGCATTTGGCAAAATTGTCACTTTCCCACTATCGACAGTGTGCTTTCCAAATAGATATATGCCCGCATCCATTCCACACGCAAAATAATCTGTCGCAAACAATTTTCCAAAATATAACCGGACACCATAATATATTTTATTTTTCATTCCCTGTGGTCTCTCTGCCATATGCGAATGATTTATTCTAATTTTTACGCCACATTTCCACGCAAGAAACATCGGAACACAAGCCCACTCTGTTAAATGTGAATGCACAATATCAAATTTTTCTTTTCTAAAAATTGCTTCCATTTCTTTACAACTTCTAACGAAAGAAACACTTTTAGGTGTAATATTATGTATTTTAAATCCAAGTGATATGAATCGATCTGCACACTCCTGAACACGAATACCATGACCAATTATATGAACTTCGTATTTTTCCATATCTATATGGGAAAAATAATTGTATATGACTGCTTCTACGCCACCATTGACAAAATTACCTATTACATGACAAATTTTGATTTTATTCATATCATTATTTCCTTTTTAATGCATTCTCAATATATGTCATATATTGCTCTACAATTTTTTTCCAATCAAAGTCTTTAATATATTGGTCAGCTAAACGATTTTTTCTTTGATAGTCATATTCACCATTAACAAATAATTTCATTTTCTGAACCAATGTTTCTGGCCTATCCAAGTCAAAAAATTCGCCGTATTCCCGAGAAATCTCTCGATTCGTTGGAATGTCACTAAGTATAATCGGCAAATGGCATTTCATACACTCAATCTGTGCAAATCCAAACCCTTCATAGATTGTAGGAAAAACGAATGCTTTTGCATGATTGTATAGTCTATTACAATCACTATCACTGGTATATCCCGAAAAAATAATATCTTCCGCATATCCTGATTGATTTGCAATTTCAACAAATTCATCGTATCCATATCCCGGACGTCCTACAATAACAATCTTATAATTTTTTGCTTTCTCTAATGTCTTTTTGAGTTGAATAAACGCTTCTAACACAAGGCCAACATTTTTCCTTTTTTCAACAGTGCTGATAAACAAAAAATAGTCGCTTTTATCAATATTTTTCAGCTTTGGATTCTCATAATCCGGATAGGTATCCAGCGGACAAATCCCGTCATACAGCCCCAGCCAGGTTGTACGTATGCGCCGGGATACCTTTGGGAATTTTTCAACGATTTCTTTCTCTACAGACTTTGAAATCGTAAATATCAAATCAGCTCTACGAACAGAATTTCGAATCATAAGCTGATTATAATAGCGGTACATAGCTGGTAAGGTCTGCGGATGCAGGAACGAAACCATATCAGGAATCACAGCCGCATAAAGTGTACTATTGTTCTTTCTAAGTGGCATCGCATAATTCGTGTATATTACTACATCATACTGACTTAAATACTCTGCATACTCCTTGGAGTTAATTCGTTTTAAATATGAAATTCTATCTTTCATTCGTCCGGAAGAAGCAATATTTTGAGGAACAAGCGAAACATTATAAGATTGTTCCTTCATTGCTTGATACAGGTAAAAGCTCATTTTCCCAATTCCTGTTCCAAGCTCTATTTGCTTACCATCATCTATCAGCACCTTTATATCCTTATTCATTCGTAAATACCTCCATAAACGAATTTTCGGCCACCTTCCATGAAAAATTATCTCTAACAAATTTCTGGCCATTTTCTCCTATGGTCTCACGAAGTTTTACATCTTTTAACAGGCTGACAACTTGACTGCTAAAAGATATGTCCGTATTTCCGATAACCCATTGCGTGCCATCAACTGCATCAATATTTTCTGCACCAATAGGCGTAGTTACCACTGCAATCCCCATAGCCATAGCTTCCAGATTCTTGGTTTTTATTCCGCTTCCAAATTGCAATGGACAAATAAACACTTCACATTCCCCCACAGCAATTCGAACATCAGGAACACGTCCCATGAAAATGATATCATTGTTCTCATATTGTTTTAGCTTATCAGATGCTCCACCACCAATAATAAACAGCTTAACGCCTGGTACTTGCTCCCTAATTGACGGGAAGCAGCATTCTATAAAATGAGTTATTCCATTTTCGTTATGGGCAACATTCAACGCTCCCATAAAAGCAATCGACTTTTCTTTTTTTTTCAAATTCAGCTTCTGTGAGAAAAAAGGGTAATCTACACCTAATGGTACAATCAGCGATTTCTTTTCACCCAACATCTCATCAAACAGATTTCCTTCCTTTTTTGCAACAAACATAACTCGGTCATAATGCTTTCCAACATCCAGCTCAAACTTTTTCAGCAGTTTGATTTCCATCCGCATAATGTATTTTTTTATAAAGTTAAGTTGCAAAACAGTCTGTGCAAACTTTGGTAGTCGGAATAAATAAGCACCATAAGGGTTGATTGTATGCAAATCCACTTTCAGCTGCCGTTCATACCGCAATGACAATAAATCCTGTAAATCTGCAATTTTATATCCCATATAGTCTTTTAAGTACTCCGTAGTACGGATAAAATCTGCAATTACATAATCTGGTCTCTCATCGCGAATAATATCATCAATTTTCTCTTTGATTGCTGGATCCCAAAACAAGGACACCTGTAGGGGATATTCGTGCTTAACAAATGTCTTCAAAACAATGTTCTTTAATTTTGTTTTTCCTGACGGATTAGGCATTGTGTAAACTCTTGATATAAAATCCGGCTGTGCAGAAATATTTTCATTTTGCTCTAAAAATGAAATATTAATAACTTCCAAATTTAGCTTTTCGTGCAATATTTTACAGTAATTGTATAAAAGATTCTTAGTTCCAGATGTCGGTGGGTATGGAAGTCTTTCGCTTAATAAAATTATCTTCTTCATTTTATGTTTCTCCATTATTTACCATAATATTCATACATTTCTTTTAAAGCGTCATACACATTATACTGAGGCTCCCACCCCAATTCTTTTTCTATTAAACTACGATCGCAACAAATTATCGGCTGATCCGTTGGCCTGATTCTGTTTTGATCTATTTCAATTTCAATTTTTTGATTACTCAATCCAATAATGTATGTCAGCATATCTTCAAGACTGTACGCATTACCTGAACCTACATTGTAAATCTGATTACAGTTATCACTTTCTACTATCATACGATAAGCGCGTACAACATCTTTAACATGGCTAAAATCTCGTTTTACTTTCAAATTACCTACTTGAATTTTTCCATCTTTTCCGCTTTTGTCAATTTCCGCTACCTGTTTGCAAAAACTAGGCAAAACAAAGGAGTCTCTCTGCCCTATGCCTGTATGGTTGAACGGTCGAACACAATAAATTTTCAGACCATACTGTTCTCTGTATAATTTTGCAAAATGTTCCTGCGTAACCTTTGATATACCATATGGATTATTTGCATTAAGCTGTGTATTTTCATCCAAAGGATTCTCCGAAATCACATACTCTTCGCTCGAGCCCACAAACAGAATCCTTGGTTTCTGTTCACTTTTTCTTGCGGCTTCCATAATATTTAATGCACCGATAACATTTATTGCCATTGTTGTCTGTGGCATATTCCAAGAAGCACCAACACTGCTGATTGCTGCAAGATTTACAATGATGTCCGGCTGGATTTGGCCAATCAACTTTTCAACCTCATCAGCTTGCATTAAATCAGTCTTATAGAAATCGACTTCTGAAGGAAGTGCTGATCCCTCTTCTTTGTCGGTTCCACTCACTTTGTACCCATTATTCAAAAATTCTTTACAAAGGTAACTTCCAACAAAGCCACCTGCTCCAAAAATCAATACTCTACTCATACGTGTTTTTCCACCTCTATAATAAAATGGACAGGCAGACATCTATGCCAATCGACCGCCTGCCCGTCCCTCTTAATTATCGAATTTCAGCTTCTTTTTTAGCCAGCTGCAGGTCATGCTCTGCCATGATTGCACAAAGTTCTTCATAACTTGTCTTCTGAGGATTCCATCCCAGCTTTGTTTTTGCCTTGGTCGGATCACCCCAAAGGTTTACGACATCTGTCGGACGATACCACTTAGGATTTACGCATACCAGCATCTTGCCAGTCTTTTTATCATAGCCTTTCTCTTCCATTCCTTCGCCCTTCCACTCAAGCTCGATTCCATCATTTGCGAAAGCAAGCGTAGTGAATTCACGAACAGTATGCTGAACACCTGTTGCAATAACATAGTCATCCGGCTCATCCTGCTGGAGAATCAGCCACATACATTCCACATAATCCTTTGCGTAACCCCAGTCGCGCAGAGAATCCAAATTTCCCAGTTCCAAATGATCCTGCAGACCGCAAGCAATACGTCCAGCAGCCAGCGTGATTTTACGGGTAACAAAATTGTCACCGCGACGCTCGGACTCATGATTGAACAGAATACCATTGCAACAATACATACCATATGCTTCCCGGTATTCTTTCATCATCCAGAAACCATACTGCTTAGCAACTGCGTAAGGACTGTATGGATGGAACGGGGTGTTCTCGTTCTGAGGAACTTCTTCAACCTTACCATACAATTCAGAGGTAGAAGCCTGATATATCCGGCAGGTCTTTTCCAGCCCGGCAGTATGAACAGCTTCCAGAATACGCAGAACGCCTAACGCATCTACGTCACCTGTGTACTCTGCTGCATCAAATGAAACCTGTACATGAGACTGTGCGGCCAGATTGTATATTTCGTCCGGCTTTACCTGTAGTACAATGCGGATAATACTTGAAGAGTCCGAAAGATCCCCCTCATGAATAACCAGTTTGTCCATAATATGATCAATACGTGCCGTTGTTGAAACAGAGGCACGGCGAATGATACCATGTACCTCATATCCTTTTTCAAGCAGAAACTCTGCTAAATAAGATCCGTCCTGTCCTGTAATACCAGTAATTAAAGCTTTTTTCATTTTATGTACTCCTTTTCTTTCATATTAAATATATGCTCTACACTTAGCAGCGTATTTTTAGTAACTCTACTTCCCACCACCCAGGCATCTGCCCAGTTCTGGCGGAATCAATTTCATAATTTAAATTACTTTTTCTCCCACTGTTTTTATTACATCTTACATTTTATCTTATCTGCTACACTGATTTCCTCACCTAGCTGTACTTCAATCATGTCCAGTGCTGTAATAGCCTCTACTGTATGCTTGCAGCCTGCTGCAATAGTTATAACATCTCCAGCACTGACAAGCTGTTCCTTATCATCCACCGTCACCTTACCATTACCGGAAACCACCGTCCAAACTTCTTCACGATGTTTGTGCATATGATATGTCATATGTTCGCCAGCTCTCATAGAAACTTTTATAGTCATAGAACCTGGCTGTACATCTATAACTGTATAATCCCCCCACGATTTCTCTGCATACATTGCCTCTGTCTCTATTTTCTCAACATATGGCTTCATATACCCACTACGTTCTTTGTCTGAAATTAATATTCCATCACCGCTTGCTGCAACGATCACATCCTTGCACCCCATACAGAGAATCGGAATATTTAATTCATTAACAACATTTGTATTCTCGCAGGTCTCGTCTAAAATAACCTTACCCTTAGTTTTATCTGCCATGACCTCGGACATCATATTCCAAGTTCCGACATCCTTCCAATCCCCACTATATCGCAGAACCTGAATACTTTTTTCTTTCTCAACTACAGCATAATCAAAGCTTATTTTAGTCAATGTCTCATACTTATTGAACATATCATTGTAATCAACAAAATCAATCATGCTGTGAGCTTTATCCAACAAATATCCCAGCTTAAATGCAAATATTCCCGCATTCCATAACGCATTCTGTGCAAGATACTTCTTCGCGGTCTCCACATCTGGTTTTTCCTTAAATTCCCTTACTCTGCTAACATTTTCACCATTTTCAGGAATAATATACCCATATTTCTCGCTAGGGTATGTAGGTTCTATTCCCATTAGAGTCAAATTAGCATCTCCCTGATCAGCTAATTCCTGTAATGTCTTAACTGCTTCATAATAAGTATTATCCACATATGGATCAACCGGGCAGACAACAACAGCCTCTTCTTCTGCAACTCCTAACTTGTCATGTAAATAAACAGCAGCAAGTGCAATTGCTGGAAAAGTATCACGTCGACAAGGCTCCACACAGATAGCTGTTCGTTCTCCTAATTGATTTTTTATAGCACTTGCCTGTGATTTACTTGTTGCAATTGTCACTTTAGCCTGTGGATCTACAGTGGTAATCTGTCGATACACTCGCTGTACCATAGATTCATATTCGTCATCATTCTTAAACAGCTTAATAAACTGTTTACTGCGTACATCATTTGAAAGAGGCCAAAGGCGCTTACCCGAACCTCCCGAAAGTAAAATAATATTCATATCTCATTTCCTCCTCATTCCTACTACTTCGACCCTTCCCTACCAAGCACAACCTTGATAGTCTTCAGCACTATCTTCACATCCAGCCCAAAGCTCCAGTTCTCTATATACTCCGTATCCAGTCTCACGACCTCCTCGAAGTCCGTGATGTCGCTTCGGCCGCTCACCTGCCACATACCGGTGATTCCCGGTTTCGTAGCAAGACGGCTCTTGTGGTGCATCGCGTACTGCTCCACCTCAGAGATGAGAGGTGGTCTTGTTCCAACCAGTGACAGATCCCCTTTAAGCACATTGAAGAACTGTGGGAACTCGTCTATGGAGAAGTCTCTGATATACTGGCCGATTCCCTTCTTCTTTGTTCCGTCTGGCAGGATCTTGTTGCCTATTACTCTCGGGTCAAAGTCCATCTTAAACATCTTCGAATCGCTCATGGTGTTCTGCTCCATGAGTTCCTTCTTGCGTTCCTCGGCGTCCATGTACATGCTTCGGAACTTGTACATCTTGAATATCTTGCCGTTCAGTCCCACTCTGTCCTGCTTGAAGAAGATCGGTCCCGGGGACTTGATGTATATGATAGGTCCTATAAATATGGTGAGGATGAGCGTGAATATGCTGCCCACCAGACCGCCTATTATATCTGCCGTTCTCTTGAGCAACATCTGCTTCGGTGTTGCGTAGTTCATCATGGTCGTGACCACGGTCTCCCCATTTATCTTCTGGATGAGCTGCTTGTCGCCGTGGGTCTTCACGATGGATGATATGCACATGTGAACCGTGATACCGCCCTCGACAAATGCCTCTATCAGGGTGTTCGCATATCCGTATGCTCCGCGCACATCCACGTATATCTCGTCCACCCATGCGGTTCTCACATAATCAACTGCATTGTTGTAATCTGCCACCACCAGCACTCCCTGGATCTCCTGACCGGTGAGATTGGCATCTATCACCATGACTCCTACTATATCAAATCCAGAGTAGTTCTTCTCCTTGAGTCCTGCCACCACATCATCTGCTATATGTCTGGTGGTCATGACCAGGAGCTTCTTGCCCTTGCCCTTCTCTGCATATTTCTCAAGGTGCTTCTTCCACAAGCTCCGCACCGCAAATGTAGCATACACATATATGGCCCACATGAGCAGGATGGTAGTTCTGGAATATATAGATGTATCCTTGAGAACAAATACATACAGAAGGAGCAGTGCAACGATCACGAAACCGTTCTTGAAGCTGGATATGAATTCCTTGAAGTGTCCTCTTCTGAGAACGCCCTCATATGTATTCAGGAATATCATGGCTACTATATCCGCCAGCTCTGTGATGATAGCCAACGCCAGATAATCTCTGCTCGCATACGGATTTACCATGCCGTGTCTGATATGGAATGCCGCAAGAAACGATAACTGCAGCACTATTAGATCAAGCAGCATGAAGTCGAAGTGCTTCAGCCACCCTTTTGCGCCTTTCTGATACATAATTTTCTCTCCTCATCCTCTGTCGTCAGGGTCATATTTGTGTCCGCATGACCCGGTCTGTTGATTCATACATGAAATGACTCAGCCCGTGTGATTGTCGGCTGAACCATTTCATCTGTAAACCATGATATGTATTAAATGATCTATTATTTATCACCCACACTGGCGGCGCGGAACGTCCTGTGGCATGGACATTCGTTTTGCGCCACCGGCTAGGGCTTGGAACTATTTAACATAGCAGGATGATTATTTAACCTTGTAAATAATTGACTTGCTGTATGCCTTGTAGTTCTTTGTTGCAGCAACCTTAACAGTGATTCTTACCTTTGTGCCCTTCTTGACACCCTTACCAACAGTAATCTTGCCATTCTTAACTGTGACCTTCTTATTGCCGGACTTGTAAGTAACCTTTGCCTTTGCCTTAACACCAGATACAGTAACCTTCTTCTTTGAAGCATTTACACTAACCTTTACAGACTTCTGAGCAGCCTTGTTGATTGTGTAGTAGATGGTCTTTGTACCCTTGTAGTTGTTGATACCCTTTACGGTAATCTTATACTTGCCAGCGTTCTTAGCCTTAGTTACACCAGTAATCTTGTAATCAGTACCTCTCTTGAGAACTGTGTTACCATACTTAACTGTAACCTTGGTTGTCTGATTCTTAGCATTGTATGTCTTTGCAGCAGCAGTAGCCTTGTAGCTCTGCTGTGCGTTAACTGTGTACTTAACTGTTGTATCGCCTGAATAGTTACCTATTCCCTTGATCTTAACTGTGTATGTACCAGCCTTTGTTGCCTTAAGGCTTCCTGAAACGACTTTGAAATCCTTGTTCAGGGTAAGTGTCTTACCGTTAACAACAATTGTTGTTGTCTGGCTCTTTGCATTGTATGTAAGAGACTTTGCTGTAGCAGACTTAACGTCTACTTTAGCTGGTGATGATGTAGCTGCAAATGCAACTGTTGGCACCATCATTGCGATACATACAACTATAGCCAAAAGCTTCTTTAAATTCTTCACAATAAATTCCTCCTTCCCAAAAAGTTTTATTGTATTGAATATATGATAAAACGCCCTGTACGCCACTATACATGGCGTTGTATCCAAAGTGAATTATTTTGACGGGGCGCTGTCGCTGGAGGCTGCAGCCTCTTTGCCGTAAGTGCCATAACCATAGCCGTACCGGCTATAGTATTTGCCATACTTGCCGTAGTATTTCTTGTATGCTCTCCCCGTTGTCTGGGCTCTGTTGAGTATGACTCCAAGCAGCGTACAACCTACCTGGTCAAGCTGCTGGAATGACTGTTTGATGAGACTTCTGGATGTCTCACCTGCTCTGACTACCAGAGCTGCGCCATCGCACAGTGATGCGATCTGAGCGGCATCCGCCACACTGCCAAGCGGTGGCGAGTCTATGATGACATACCTGTATGTCTCTGCCAGCTTGTCAAGAAGCTCTGCAAATCTGGCATCCTCCAGAAGAGCCGATGGGTTCTCCAGAAGGTTCATACAAGGTACGATGCATGCATTTTCTACCTGTGTTTCATAGATGACATCCTCCATCTCAGACTGTCCCGACAGGAAATATCCAAGATCAGGAAGCTTGTCAGCATCCTTTATATGATGTCTCTCCTTTATGACTGACTTACGAAGATCCACATCCACCAGCACTGCAGGGAATCCTGCCTCAGCGAGCATCTTCCACAGGTTGATCGCCACGCTGCTCTTGCCCTCATTTGGCATGCTGCTGGTTATGAGTATCTTTCTTGTGTTCTTGCCACAGAACTTTATGTTGATCCTAAGACGGTTCATCGCCTCCTCCACTGCATATGGGAGTTCCTGAAACTCTATGTTAAGCTTCTTCATGCTCTGACCCTCTCTTTCCTGTTGTGTTTCTTTCCAAATTCATACTCTGTGTCGTCTGTCCTGAACTGATCACTCTCAGGTATTGTCGTGAGCGGTACTATTCCGAAATACTTCTCCATGTCGTCTGCTGAGTGGATCGTGTCATCCATCAGGTATCCCACAATGACGATCAGACAGTAGATGAGTGCTCCAAGCAATGCTCCGATGGCCGTGTACTTAAGGTAGCTTGGTCCGACCTTCTGGTCAGCCACCCTGGCAACCTGGGCTATGTTAGGTGCACTTGTGCTCATGGTATCCGGGAGATACTCTATCGACACGTTCGCCAGTGTATTTGCAATGTCACATGCCTGCTGCTTGTCAGTGCTTGTGGCTGTGATCTTCAGAACTCGTGTGTCTGAAGGATTCTCAAGGGTTATCATCTTGGCAAGCCCCTCTGAGTCCATGTCAAGGCCGAGCTTTTCGATGACCTGGTCGAGAACCGGATAGCTGAGTATCAGGTCTTCGTAATCCTTGGTCAGGGATGAACCGATGTTCAGATCCTGGAGATTTACTATGGAATCATCTGATGCTGATACCACGTACAGCTTGGCTGTCGACTGGTATGTCGACTTGATCAGGAAGTATGCGTATGCGTTGAACAGCACCGCACCGATCAGGAAGCACAGTATGATGTATGGGAGCTTCTCAAGAAGCGCCATTCCCATGTCCAGGAGATCGATCTCGTTTTCATCATCCTCTGTATTCTTGTATGTGTTCACTGCGGCTATCTGTGTGGTCTCATCCTGCACAGCAGCCATTTTCTTGTTGGAATTCATATATTCCCTCCATCCGTTTTTTGTATCTATATCCCCTGCATCAAATGTGTGATGCTAGTTATATTCCTTGTAGAACAGCTCTACGATCGCCCGCTGAAGGCTGTCCGCATCCGGCTCCACCTCGACAAATCCGAGATCATCTACGGTCTCTGTTCCAGCTATCGACACCGTTCCGGCGTCCTTTTCCTTGAGAACAAGGAGTGCCAGCTTGGAGAACTTCTGTGAGCTGATGTCAGTCACCATGTAATCTCCCAGGGCGTCATATATGGTCAGTGGATATGTGTTATCCTCGCTGCACTTTGCCGCCAGATTCTCCTTGAGTCCTGCCTTGTACACCTCCTGACGCTTCATACGCTGGGTGTTGGATTCGTCTCCCACGTCGAACCTGTCATGGATAAAATGTACCGCCTGCTCATCAGTCAGCGTGATGGTCTCTCCCTGCTTCATGGTCTTATCGACCTTGGAGAAATCATCCTCTATGGTAACTGTGACTCCACCAGCCAGATTGTTGATGGTTCCTATGGCTCCCATATTCACCGCTGCGTATCCGTCTATCTTCTGGCCGCCAAGGAAGTTTGACACCGCCTTGACCACGTTCTCGCAGCTTATCTCCATGCCATCACCATTCTCATGTGCCAGAGCAAGCTGAGCCGGGCTCGTCGCAACATAGGTTCCATCGGGATCAAGTGTGTCCTGCTCCACTATGGTATTTCTGTCTATGCTCAGTGTCTTGTATGTTCCATCTGTCAGGTCTCTGACCATCAGCATGACCACATCGCATCGGCCTGCCCCCTCATAATCGGTGACTTTCTGAACCTTGCCCATGTTGTCGATTCCCATAAAAAGATAGGTTTCTATATTCTTCTTGGGAACGTATTTGACACCGTCCACCTCGATCATGCCTTCGACCGCATGTGTGCCCGATGCATTGTGTGATGCATTTCCTTTTGTCGGTCTGAGTGCTATCGCCAGTGCAATGCATACGACCAGTATGGCTGCGATCACAAGTCCAAGCTTCTTGTATATTCTCTTTTTTTCTGATAGTGTTCTGTTCCTGTATGACATATGTATCACCTCGTCGGAATGTAATGTGCTATCTCAGAACGTTCAGCATAAGCAGGTCTGTTCCCGCTGTAGGCCACTTCTTCTCGCACACAATAAGACCGCACAGTATTATGAACAGCACAATACTGATGACTATCGCTGTCTTCTTAGACATGTTGTTGTCCTCCATCTATCTGTTTATCTTTTACATGTTTCGTTGTTATTGCTGATTATGGGTGTATCTGATGTTCTTTCAGGAGCTTTGTTCCGTAGCTGTCCATGTTCTCCAGAAATTCATGTCCCAGCTTCTTCTCCAGCACCTCACGGCCCATCCACAAGTTCGGCACCCTGTGATGCATACCATGGCAGTCGCTTCCCATGATGTGTGCCTGTCCTTTCTTGAACATCTTGAGCATTTTGCCCTTCTGCCTGAAATCCAGCAGTGTCTCGGCGTTCACCTGCACCGTAACTGGCAGTTCAAGGATCTGTCTCACATATGGCTTGTTGCCTGGTATCTGTAAGAATCGCTCTATATGAGCTAATATGATATGGAAATGTCTCTTCTCAATTAAGTCTCGTACTTCCTGCACTACCGAATCACTCCATGTCACAAACGGCATCTCCAGCAACATGATATCAGTTCCTTCTACTTTTAGTGCGTCCGTTTTCTCCGCTCTGCTTATTCCTGCAAAGAACGCGACCTCTGCCCCCATTATAATCTGCGGTATGTCCATATTCTCAGCCATGACCTTGTCATATGCTTTCTGTCTTGAATCAATGAACCTCTCCACAGTATTTGAATCAGCATAAAAGTGCGGCGTCGCTATCATCGTATCCACGCCGTGCTCTTTGCACATTCGAAGCATGCCTATAGATGTCTCGACATTCCTGCTGCCGTCGTCTATACCCGGCAGTATGTGTGAATGAAAATCTATAACACCCATGTTTTCCTCCTGTTTTCTTTATAAAAAACTATAAATATTTATATAGGAAAATTCTTTATACATGCTCACACCCTAATTTAACAGTTTCTTTACAATTTTTCAATTCCATTTGCAATTTAAAATCGACAAAAATCCTCGTTGATTTTTTGCTTAACTATACAATTTGTATAAAACACTTTATTCATAAAAAAGCGGGATATGATATTTCATATCCCGCCGTGTCAATCTCTTCTTTATTCTATTATACATACATCTCCGAGCCGTTGCCCAGGCAGTATATTCCAAGCTGTCCGCCCTTGCCGCATCCGCAGTCGATGGCAACGTTGTTGTTCTTCTTCACGATCTTGCCATCACCGCCGAGCTCTGTGGTTGGCACATGTCCAACGACGAGTGTTCTGTTCTTGTAATATGTCTTGTCCAGGTCTGCTGGCTCTGTGATGAAATCCTCTGTGTCGTACTCATCCAGTTCCTTCTTCGGATCGAAGTTTCTTATTCCGGCGTGAACCAGTACGAATTTCTTTCTCGCCATCATCACTTCAAGAAATGCTTCCTCGGAAATCTCATCTATATACTCTATGACATCCTCGCGCTCTTCATCGTCAAGCTGCAGGAACTCCTCCACCGCACCTGAGAGCTCTTCTCCAAGCATGGATGTTATCTTGTCTACCAGCATCTGTGGTGGCACCTCACCTGTGGACTGGATATGGTCATTCAATGCCTTGAGTGCCTGTGTGATCTTGTACTCGTTCTCACCGACAACTGCGATGACATTATCTCTGCTCATCATATCCTGAAGTATCTTCATGGATCCGCCGCCTGCACCGATTATATTGCCAAGGACATACAGGACATCCTCGCCCTCAAGGGTACTGATGACAGCCTCCTCGTTCATGATATCCTCTTCCTTTATATCGTCAAGGTTCTGAAACTTGAGCTTCTTGAGTGCTCTCTTGTATGCCTCATAATCCCCGTTAATTCCTGAAATAGCATAAAACATGTCTATCATCCTCCTAAGTCTTTTCCTTCTGTCGACTGTGAGCCTGTCTGTTCACGTCCTGACTATTATAACATATTTTCCATATCCTGTAGATATGTATGCGTATTTTTTGAGGTAGGTTTTTCGACGTTTTACGAGCGTCTGCCAAGCTCCCAGAATGCCACGGCACTGGCCGCAGCCACGTTCAGGCTGTCTACTCCGTGATACATCGGTATCTTCACTGTGTAGTCGCTGGAATCTATGGTCTCTGTCCTGAGGCCTTCTCCCTCGGTTCCCAATATGACCGCAAGTCTGTCGATCTGCTTCAGCTCCGGATCGTGTATGTCTATCGTGTCATTTCTGAGCGCCATGGATGCCGTCCTGAAGCCCATACTGTGAAGTTGTTCCATCCCAAACTCCGGCCATATGCCATGATCTGCTTTATTGTGTGCAAGACCCAGGGTGTCAAATGTAATATATGTCCACGGTATCTGGAACACCGTTCCCATGCTGACCCTTGCCGCCCTCCTGTAGAGCGGGTCGCTGCAGCCCGGCGTGAGCAGTACCGCATCCATCCCGAGCGCCGCCGCACTTCTAAATATAGCTCCCACATTTGTCGGATTCATCACATCCTCAAGCACCGCTATCCTGCCGACATGTTCACACACGCTCTCAATTGACGGCAGTGCTGCTCTCCTCATGGCGCACAGCATCCCCCTTGTCAGGGCAAATCCCGTGAGCTTCGTGAGAACATCAAATGGTGCTGTGTATATCGGTATATCTCCGCACCGCTTTATTATATCCGCACCCTGTCCTTCCACGTGCCTGTCTTCCAATAGAATGGACACTGGCTCGTAACCCGCATCCAGTGCCCTCTCTATGACCTTTGGGCTCTCTGCTATGAACAGCCCGGAAGCCGGTTCATATATGTGCGCCAGTTGATTCTCTGACATGCGCGCATATATGTCAAGCTCGGGTGCCGAAAGGTCGGTTATATTTATTATTCTCATATCTGTACCTTATCCAGTGCATTTTCAAGATCTGCTATTATGTCTTTTACATTCTCAATGCCCACCGACAGTCTCACAAGATCAGGACTTACTCCTGCCGCCAGAAGCTCCTCGTCATTCATCTGTCTGTGTGTAGCTGATGCAGGATGAAGAACGCATGTATGTGCATCCGCCACATGTGTTGCTATCATCGCAACCTTGAGTTCCTTCATGAAGGCCTCCGCAGCAGCTCTTCCTCCCTTGACGCCAAAGGACACAACTCCACATGTGCCGTCCGGCATATACTTCTTAGCACGCTCGTAATACTTGCTACTCTCAAGTCCAGGATAATTTACCCAGGCTATCTTATCGTGTGCCTCGAGGAACTTCGCAACCGCCAGTGCGTTCTCACAGTGACGTGGCATACGCACGTGAAGCGACTCCAGTCCAAGATTGAGCATGTACGAATTCATAGGTGCAGGTATCGGGCCGAGATCTCTCATAAGCTGTGCCACGATCTTGTTGATATATGCGCCGCCCTGGCCGAACTTCTCTGCGTATACCACTCCGTGATATGACTCATCAGGTGTGGTGAGTCCTGGGAACTTGTCTGCGTGTGCCATCCAGTCGAATTTGCCTGAATCCACGATCGCCCCACCCACGGTTGCATCATGTCCGTCCATGTACTTCGTGGTGGAGTGTGTAACTATGTCTGCGCCCCACTCTATAGGTCTGCAGTTGATCGGTGTGGCAAATGTGTTGTCCACGATGAGTGGTACTCCGTGTGCATGTGCCGCATTTGCAAATCTCTCTATATCGAATACTATGAGTGCCGGATTGGCTATGGTCTCGCCAAACACGGCCTTGGTGTTCGGTCTGAACGCTGCCTCAAGTTCCTCGTCCGAGCAGTCAGGATCCACAAATGTGAATTCCACACCCATTCTCTTCATGGTCACGGCAAAAAGGTTGAAGCTTCCTCCGTATATGGTGGATGATGCCACAACGTGATCTCCCACCCCGGCAATGTTGAATACCGAGAAGAATGTTGCTGCCTGTCCTGACGATGTGAGCACTGCTGCCGATCCCCCCTCCAGGGCACATATCTTGGCTGCCACATAGTCATTTGTCGGATTTGCAAGTCTGGTGTAGAAATATCCGCTCTCCTCAAGGTCAAACAGCTTACCCATATCCTCGCTCGTGTCGTACTTGAACGTTGTGCTCTGTACGATCGGTATCATTCTTGACTCCCCATTCTTAGGCTGGTATCCAGCCTGTATACACATAGTCTCTCTTTCCATTATCCTTTTATACTCCTTTGAATTAATAGCGCTCTACTACCTTGCGCTCTATATTTTCATTGTTCAAAATGAACATGTATCTTCCATTCACCAGACGTATGTCCTGCTCTGCCACGGATATATCTATGTTCAGTGAATTCCTGACAACCACATTCAGATCTGCATTATTGCTGGACAGCATGCCTGTGCCGTCTCTGCTTCCAAGTGCGAAGCACGCCTCGCCCTGAACCGCCAGCCTTGAGTTGGCGTCCGTCATGCGTATGTCTGCTATTCCATGGTCAGATCCCATGGCTATGCACGAATTGCCCTTAAGGTTCATGTCCACATGTGCTCTGCTTATATCTACGCTGCAGCCATCTCCGTCCAGGGTTCCGACCGCCACGTATCTGTTGCCCGATCCTCTGAGCGATATGGATGTGTTCTTTATCGCGATATCTGCGTGCTGGCTCACCGAGCCGATGGCGACTCCATTTGCAGCCTCATAGGTTATGTCTATGTCCGCCTGCAGGAGATTCAGATTCACCGGGGTGCTTATGCTTCCAATAGCAACTCCGTTCTCGCCGTTGATATACAGGTCGTATCGTCCCTTCTCTATACGTATATCTCCTCCGAGTCCGGCGCCTATTGCCACTCCGTTCACACCGTTTGTTTCTATATTAATGGCACCCTCCTGCTTGAACTTCATGACTCCATGCTTTGAATGAATGTCATTGCCTATTCCGTAATAGCTGTTACCGTTGACGCGGATCATTATATCCCCATCTCCGATAAATGTCACTCTGGACGACTCCGGTATCTTTATTCCGCCATTCCTGCAGAAATTCTTACCCTCAAGCATGATGTGCAGATCCGTATTCTCACCGCAGTCTATACAAGGCTTGTCGCGGTCGCCCGAGAAGCTTACATTCTGCAGCACTATGGTTCCGGTGAAACCATCCTTTATCTTGAGTGTCATATTTGACTTGAAGCCCTGTGCGCCGACTATGCGGACATTGTTGTCGCCACCGGCTCTCTGTGCCACAACTATCTCCCTGATTCCCCGGGATGCGAGCTTCAGAAGTGATGCACTTCTCTCATGCTCCATGACAAATATGCTGCTGTTCTCAGCCACCTCTTCCTGTTGGTTGTACTGAACTATCTCATTCACAACCTGTGGGGATATGAGCTGTACCACCTCCGCGTTCGGATGGGCGGTATAGTATCCCTGAATGAGATCCGCACCGAGCTGGATGACGGTCTTCATCTCCTTCGTGGTCTCAACGCCCTCCGCCAGCGCCTTGATGTCGTTGGTCGAGGTGAATTCTATTATATCCTTGACGAAATGCTGTCTGTGTGGGTCTGCATCGATCCCTGTCAGAAGCATTCTGTCTATCTTCACATACTCAGGCATATACCTGAGAAGATTGTTTACATTTGAATAGCCTGCGCCGTAGTCGTCTATGGCGATCTCCATGCCATTTCCTCTGAGGAATGCCTTGAGATCATCCAGTTCCGCATCCGACAGCTCTGCTCCCTCGGTAAATTCTATGACTATGCCTGCACACTGGAGCGTCTTCACCTTTGAAAGGAATTCTTTTCTGTCCTGTGCGTTGAGCATATGCCCCGGCATACTGTTGATAAATACCTTCTTGCCCCTGAACATCTCAGGATTCGATGCCACGATCTCCACGACGTTGAACAGTGTGAGTTTTTCCACATCGTACAGTCTGTCCAGTCTCTCTGCGCTCTCCAGAAGCTCCGGAGGTGACATTCTCATAGGAGCCAGTATCCTCATAAGTGCCTCGTATGCAAATATGCTTCCGTCACGGGCACTTACTATAGGCTGGAAATGATATGTGAGCTTGTTGTTGTCCAGTATCATAGCTACTATCTCTTCTCTCTCCAGATCCCTGTTCGTTATCGTCGCTTTGTTGCGTCCCTTGGCATTGTTCTGTTCTTTTATGCGGTTCTTCTGGTTGACCGTATCGTTGATGAGGGTCTCCAGCTCGGCAGATGACTTGACCAGAGCCTTCTTACATCCGTAATATATACCGATCTCGTAATCGTCCTTTCCGCCACTGTTTGCCGCCTCAAGCTTCTTCTTGAGTTCCTCGGCTATATATTCTCCCCTTGAGATATCGCCACTCTTTGCCACTGTGGCTATGACGAACTCGTCATTTCCCATCCTCATGGATATCTCGTATGGGGTAAGTACCTCATTTATCGACTGGGCAACATAGCTTATGACTCTGTCACCCTCTGTTCTTCCGTAATTGCTGTTTATCTGGTGTGTATTCTTCAGATCCACCGCCAACACAAGTATCTCAGACTTCTCTTCAGCGGCCTGGATTATCATGTCATTTGCCCTGCCTATGAAGCCTCTGTAGTTATACATTCCGGTGAGACCGTCTCTTATCTGATCCGCCTCAAGCTTGTTTAGAAGCACATTGAGTCCCTGATGTCTTGCAAATGACTCTATGTCCCTGGCAACCGTCTTGATCCAGAATCTGTATACCTCTTCGTACACCCTCGGCTCTGCACCATAGTTCACCACTGCATAGCCAAAGCTTCTGTCCTGGAAGAACAATGGTGTAAATATGAACGCTGTAGGATAATCCCTGTCCTCGTACAGCTCCGGCAACAGCTTCGCAGACTCGAATACGTCGTCGTAGCGTATGTGTCTCTCTTCTTTTTCATCCGGGCCGCACTTTATCAGTCTGTATACATGATCTGTGTAACCGTGGCGAAGTGCCTCATCGCCGGTCATGACCTCCGGATTTCTCCAGTAGTCGTTCAGGCACAGATGGAAGCTCTCAAATGGTCTTATCTGGTACACGTATTCCGACACGGTGTCGAAGAATGACTCCACGCTCGTCTGCGCCACAAGGTCATCCGCCATGTTGTTGAAGCAAGAGTAGAATCCGGTCTCTGAGAGGTCTGTCTCCCATTTGTCTCTTCTGATCCTGACTGTCTCTCGTTCCCAGCCCTCACAGCCACAGGTTCCACCTATGTACAGCTCCACGTTGGACTTGAATTCCGGTACGTCATGTCCGTTGAGCTTTGCATCTATATATTTCATACAGTAGTGCCCGCAGTCATCCGCCGGTATGTCCGCAGATGTGATCGGAACAGGACTGTTTCTTCCGTCTTCTATGGAGTCATAGCCCACCACGGCTATGTCCTCGGGAACTCTTATTCCATATCTGTCAAATGCGGTGCACACTCCGATGGCCATACAGTCATTTGCACATACGATGGCATCCGGCAGATGCTCCATATCCTTCACAAGCTCGTCCACCATGTAGTCGCCGCTGTCGTACCAGTATGTTCCATAATATATCATGTCGTCCGTAACCGGCAGGTTGTGCGCCTTCATGCTGTCTATGTAACCGGCGAGTCGCTGCTTGGAGTGTACGTGCTCCTTGAGTCCGCCCAGGAAATATATATTCTTGTGTCCGTGAACCTCTATAAGGTGATCCACGAGTTTTACTATAGGGGTATAATGATCCATCATGATCGCTGGGAATATGTTATTCTCTTTGTCGACTACCACTACCACACCATTTGCAAATTCTGACTGCAGGCACTTCTCCAGCTTTTCTACGACTCCCGGAGTCTGTATGGTATCCTGACACAATACCACAGCATCAAAAAGGTTAAAATTAATAAGGTTGTAGATGTTTGAATCTCCAACCTCCCTGTATGTTGAATCCTGGTACTTCAAAAACATGGAAAATATGCAGACATCGTAATTCATATCATATGCCTGCTTCAGAAATCCCTGCATGAAGCGATTCTGTGTATTCTCTTCAACCTGTGCTGTTATAACGCATATTCTCTTCCTGTTGCTCATCTGATCATCCCCAACTGCATTTTTAGAACATTCTTTATGCAATTATATCATGTTTACAGGCTAAAAAAAACCTTATTTATGCAATTTGACAAATGCCATAGTTTCTGTCTACATTTTTAGTCTATTTTTCACCTCAAGCGCCGTGCGAGTGGTTGCAAGGCCTCCACGCGCAGTCTCCTTCAGTGTATCGGACATGTCTGCACCGATACGTCTCATGGCATCTATGACCTCATCTACAGGGATAGCACTGGTTATTCCCGCCAGCGCCATCTGCGCAGATGTGACAGCATTTACTGCGCCTGCCACATTTCTCTTGACACACGGAACCTCCACAAGACCACACACAGGATCACACGCCAGTCCCAGCATATTCTTGAGTGCCAGCGCCGCTGCATTTGCCATGACCCGTGCATCTCCGCCCTGAAGATATGCCAGTCCCGCTGCTGCCATGGCGGAAGCTGAACCTATCTCCGCCTGACATCCGCCCGAGGCTCCGGCTATGGATACGTTCTCCGCTATGACATTTCCGACACCTGCTGACACATACATCGCATGTACCATCTGCTCGTCGGTCATATTTAACTGTTCCTGTGCCGTGAGAAATACCGCCGGGATCACTCCGCAGGAGCCCGCCGTCGGAGCCGCGACTATACGCCTCATGCACGCATTTGACTCGCCCATCTTGACTGCCCTCTCCATGACAAGGCCGATGAAATCACCGCAAATGTTCTTCCCGGCTTCATTATATATATGAAGCTTCCCGCCATCTCCGCCCACAAGTCCTGAGGCAGATATGAGTTCTGCTCTGTAATCATCGTCAGCTTTCTTCATGGCGGCATACAGTTTTTCCATAGCCGCATAGGATATATCTGCAGTCACACCGCGCTCCTGCATATCGCTTTCCATCACCACCTGCCAGAACGGCTTATTTTCTTCATCGCTTATATTGATTATATCCTTTATTGAATGATACATGTTCAGTCGTCCCTCCTGTCAGTTTCAAGTCCCAGATACGTCACCTTGTTCACACCTTCAACTCTCTTCAGCCAGTCGATGCCTTCCTGTGGCACCTCCTGATCGCACTCTATGACCATGACCGCCTCACCGCCACGCTGTGCGCGGTATAGCTGCATCGTGGCTATATTTACGCCCTTGTGTGCCAGCATGGATGTGACCTCGGACACATGTCCCGGCTGATCCTGATTGTGCACGACCAGTGTCGGGTAATCTCCTGAGAAGTTTGTCTCTATTCCGTCTATCTCCGCTATGTTTATCCGGGAGCCCCCAAGTGACTGTCCGATCACCTCCAGTGTTCTTCCCGACTCCCCTGTGAGAAATAGCTGCGCTGTGTTCGGATGAGCCTCCTTCAGCTCCGCCTCGCCAAATTCCACCTTCAACCCCTGCTCGTCTGCTATGTCCAGGGCATCCGGAATCCTTGTATCATCCGGCAGCATTCCCAGAAGTCCTGCCACTATGGCCTTTCTGGTACCATGCCCTTTGCCGGTCGTCAAAAATGACCCATACAGGCATATCCTTGCATTTACAGGCTTCTCCCCCAGAAGTTTTCTGCTTATATATCCTATCTTCACCGCTCCTGCCGTGTGTGAGCTCGATGGTCCAACCATTACAGGCCCCATTATGTCAAATATATTCATACTGTGTTTTCTCCTCCGATTTACGCAGGCACATCTTAACTGCCTTATTTCAATTATAGACCACGAGTGCGGTTATTTGGAATTTATTATCTTAGTTTTTTGACTCGGATATACTGTCTTTTTTCTTTTTCTGCCCGAAAAAGCAGGAAAGCGTACAAAATCCGAAAATCTTGTACGCTTTCTATTATTTTGGACTATATCCAGGAAATTTTTTTTCGCAAACCCGCTTACTCTGCCTTGAGCACATAGAGTCTGGAATCATAGTCTCCGCAAGGCATATCCTCTCCGACTATCTCTCCCGCAGATGTATCGCTGGTGATGAGTCCGAGGTTCATCAGTTCGTCACCGTAGCATGATGGGCCTGTGATGACATTGGCTGCACCATACTCTCCATTGTCTCCTGACGCCTTCTCATATATCAGCTTTCCGTCAGGTGTCTTACTCACTGTGAGTGCCTGGCCTCCGAGCACATTGCAGCTGTATAATGCATCCGGATCCAGACCATGGAGCTTCATTCTTGTAAAGCATTTGTTCGGTGTGTAGAGTGTTCTGAACCATGCCACGATCGCGGTCTTCTTATCGTCTGATACGACCATCCAGCCGCACTCCTCATCGTCAAATGGACTTGCAAGTCTGTAGAATGTTCCGTACTGGATCACCTCACGGTATGCCTTCATGAACTTAACCTGCTCCTTGACCTCCTCTATCTCCTCGGCTGTGAGCTTGTTCAGATCCAGCTCATATCCAAATGTTCCGAAGTATGCAGCATTTGCACGAGTCTTAAGCGGCGCCTCTCGCCTTGTCTGATGATTTGGCACAACGGACACGTGACTTCCCATACTGCTGATTGGGTAACACATGGATGTTCCATACTGGATTTTGACTCTCTCTATGGCATCCGTGTCATCACTTGTCCAGCCCTGTGGCGCATAGTAGAGGATACCCGGATCGAAACGTCCGCCGCCGCTGGCGCATGACTCAAAGAGTACATGTGGAAATGTGCTTGTGAGTCTCTCGTACAGATCATACACGCCAAGTATATATCTGTGGAACACCTCGCCCTGTCTGTCGGCTGGAAGAGCCGCACTATAGCACTCGGTGATACTTCTGTTCATATCCCACTTCACATATGACACCTTCGCCGTGCTGAGTATCTTTGCCATCATCTCATATATTCTGTCAACGACCTCTTTTCTGGAGAAATCCAGAACGTACTGGAATCTTCCATGTGAGTCGTGTCTTCCCGGAACTGAGAGTATCCAATCTGGATGCTCTCTGTAGAGGTCTGAGTCTTTATTTGTCATCTCAGGCTCGAACCAGAGTCCGAACTTCAGCCCTACATTCTCTATATCCTCTGCAATTCCTGTGATTCCCTCCGGGAGTCTGTCAGGATTTGCCACCCAGTCTCCAAGGCCTGCATGGTCTGTAGTTCTGGCTCCAAACCAGCCATCGTCAAGGACGAACAGCTCAACTCCGCACTCCTTTGCCTTCTGGGCGATGGCTATGAGCTTCTCTCTGGTGAAATCAAAATATGTAGCCTCCCAGTTGTTGATGAGGATCGGCCTTGGCTTGTCTCTCCACTCGCCTCTTGCAAGTCTCTTCTGATACAGCTTGTGGAATGTCTGACTCATCTTGTTGAGGCCCTGGTCTGAGTACACAATGACCGCCTCAGGAGTCTGGAAATGCTCACCTGCATCGAGCTTCCAGTCAAATGTATCCGGATTTATTCCGGCCAGTATACGGGCTGTATTTCTCGTGTCAACCTCTGCCTGTATCTTGAAATTGCCGCTGTAGACAAGGCTTATTCCGATCGCCTCTCCCTGGTTCTCGTCCGTTGTATCTCTCTTTAGCGCGATGAACGGATTATGCTCATGAGATGAATGGCCACGGTTGCTTCCTATGGACTGTACTCCCTGCTCAAGATCTCTTGTTATTATATGACGCTCTCTTGCCCATGCGCCTGAGAGCTGCATCCACTGGTAATCAGGATCTGGGAGATCCAGACACATACTGTAGGCAGTGGTGAGATGTACCGCCTCTGTGCCTTCATTTACATACTCTACGCTCTTCGCTATGACCGGTCTGTCACTCCATATCGTATAGAGCATTCTCGCCTTTATGCCTGTGAGTGAATCCTTCAATGTGATGATCAAAGTCTCCGCCTCATCATCATTCTCTGTATAGGTTGCCGGCAGTGCCTCAAGCTTTGGCTTGCCGGAATTTGTCTCATGTGATACATACACAAAATCTGATATCCTGCTGCCATTTGACTGAAGGACTTCCACCATCGGCGTCCTGTAATCTGTGGTTCCGTACACAGGAAGCTCCTGCTTCACCGACTCAAGAGAGAACAACCTGTCGTCGTCATATACATACTGGAACATAGGTCTCTGGACAAGCTCGAGAAGATGTGAAAAATTCTCTCTGTCCTTTATCGCCTTGCCATAGTACAGATTTCCCAGATGTCCGTTTGGGAGCACCGTCATGATGTAGCTTATCTCACCATTTGTAAGGTGAAATGTCTGTGTCTCTTCGTGAAATATAATTCCCATAAGTGTATCTCCTTTTCTCCATTTATTTGTCTGAGCAGACAACCTCCGTTACGCCTGTACACTGCGCACCCTCTGCTCTTAAATCTCATGTCTGACTGCTTTTTATACAGCTATTTTAATATCTGGGTATTATATTTTATATGGAAAAAAGTTGACCAAATATGGTACTGCTGATGGTTAAGTTGGGGTATTCTTCTGAACTGTGAATACGCTTTGAACATTAAGACATATCTTGCATTTAATAATCAAAAGCCTGAATACTGATACCAGACCGACTGTAATTTTCAATCAGTCTCCACCAATATTCAGGCTTTTTCTGCCAACCCCGGCTTACACCGCGTACACCACAGTCTCATAAGGTCTGAGTGTACCATCGTAATCCGCATAATTACCCATAAGCACATCCGCAGTCTCAGGAATTGCGTAGCTCACATACTCACCGGTCATGTTGACAACAACATATACCGATCTGTCTGCGCTTTCTGCATTTGCTCCAGTTCCACATGCACACTCAATCTGAACCGGCTTGCGCCTGTACACTATGATTCCTGCATTATCCGTCTCCACATCCTCCAGGTCTCCGTAGATGAGAGTCTGTGTGTACTCCGAGTGATTTCTGAGCTGTATCATCGCCTTATAAAAGTTAAGCACAGAATTCTTATCAGCGCTCTCAAACTCCACTGTCTGGAGGTCACACTGATTGTTGCATGCCAGCCATGGCTCATGCACTGAGAATCCGAAGTTCTTTTCGCTGTTCCACTGCATCGGAAGTCTTGACTGATCACGGCTCCTTATATTTACGGATTTCATCGCCTCAGTCTCACTGTATCCGGCTTCAAGGCATCTCGCATACTGTCCCTTGGAATTGATATCGTCAAGCTCCTCTATGTTGTCAAAATGAGTGTTTATCATGCCAAGCTCCTGTCCCTGATATACAAATGGCGTACCCTTCAGGAAGAAGAACAGCGCGCCAAGCGCCTTTGCCATCTGTGTTCTGTATTCAGGAATATCTCCGGCTGGGAAGTATTTGCCTATACTTCTAGGCTGATCGTGGTTTTCCAGATAATTTGCTGCCCATCCGATCTTCTTCACAAGCCTCTGGTTTGTGAACAGCTTGTCCTTGAACTCCTCTATCGTCCAGTCTCTCTGGTGCAGCCAGAGATCGCCCGGATTGATATCTATGTCTGTGTAGCTGAAATCAAATATCATGGAGAAATGTCCATCTCTTCCAATGTATCTGTCCAAATCCTCATTTGGAACTCCAGGAGTCTCTGCAACAGTCACAAAGTCTCCCCTGCCATATGTGTTGAGTTTTAACTCGTGAAGAAACTCATCTATTCCCGGTTTGTTGAGACAGCATTTGCCAACATCACATCTGCCGTCCTCGCCGTCTGACGGCATAGGCGGGAATGAGAGGTCTTTCTTGATAAATGTGATGGCATCCATTCGGAATCCTGAAACTCCCTTGTCAAGCCACCAGTTCATCATGTCGTAGAGCTCTTGTCTCATCTCCGCACATTCCCAGTTGAGATCCGGCTGCTCCTTCGCAAACGAATGGAAATACCAGCTGCCGTCCTCAATCTGTGTCCATGTGCTTCCACCGAAGTTAGATCTGAGATCTGCAAGTCCATCTATGTTGTCCTTAAATATATAATAATTTCTGTATTTGCTGTGTCTGTCCCGGCACGCCTCCTGGAACCATCTGTGCTGGTCTGACGTGTGATTGATGACCATGTCCATGATGATCTTGATGCCATTTTCATTTGCGCATCTTATAAGTTCATCCGCATCCTCTATGGTTCCAAACTCAGGATTCACATCGTAGTAATCCGATATGTCATATCCGTTGTCCTTCATAGGCGACTTGAAGAATGGACATATCCACACAGCGGTCACGCCAAGTGCTTTGAGGTACGGCAATTTCTCGGTTATTCCCTTCAGATCTCCTATGCCATCTCCGTTGCTGTCATAGAAGCTTCTAGGGTATATCTGGTAAAATACCGCCTCTTTCCACCATTTTCTGTCCATATTTTATGTTTATCCTTTCACCGCTCCGGCTGAAATTCCCTCGATGATATTCTTCTGAAGTATGATGAATATGATCACGATAGGGATGATGCAGAGAAGTACTGCAGGGAAGATGAGCTCCCATGGATTTCCGTACTGTCCTGACAGACTCTTTGCATAATATAAGCTCAGCGTGAGCGTCTTTTTGTCGTTATTTCCTATTACGAGGAATGGAAGAAGGTAATCGTTCCATATCCACACCGCATTTGTGATGACAACTGTCATTGTCGTTGGCTTTAAGAGTGGCATTACCACGTATCTGTATATCTGGAATATATTTGCTCCATCGAGCATGGCTGCCTCCTCAAGTGACAGCGGGATACTCTTGATGAATCCTCTGTACAGCAGAACCGACATACTGATTCCAAATCCTCCATACATGAGGATCAGACCTGGTGTGTTCTTGAGACCCAGCTTGTCCATCAGTGATACCAATGGGTACATAACTGACTGGAAAGGTATGAGCATGGCTGCTGTGTATGCGATGAAGAGTATATTTGCCACTTTAGAATCTGTCCTGGTAATTGCCCATGCGGCAAATGAAGATATGACCACGATAAGTGCCACAGCCGCAACTGTTATGAGTATTGTCTGAAGCAGGCTGCTGCCGAGATTTATCTGCTCAGCTGCATTCTTCAGATAGTCCAGATTCCATGATTTCGGAAGAGCTATTGGGGATGCTACTATCTCCTGCTGTCCCTTGAATGAGTTGACAATCAGGAACCATATCGGGAATATGGTCACGATTGCCAATACAGCGAGTATAACCACTATGAGTGCTCTTTTGATCTTGCCTTTTACTCCCATTATGATTCAATCTCCTTTCTCTTAGTGATCATTACCTGAGCTATAGATATAACTGCAATGATAACAAAGAATATAACTGCCTGTGCCTGCGCCTCTCCATATGCCGGAGGAGAGCTCTCTCTTACGGTCTTAAGTATCATGTAGGATATCATGGTCGTTCCGAAATTGCCCTCTGTCAGTGAAACGTTGAGATCAAGCATCTTGAAGCTGTTTGCCAGTGACATGAAGAGCACTATCGTAAATGAAGGCATGAGAAGCGGAAGTGTGATCTTCCTGAAGCTTGTCCAGCCTGTGGCTCCATCTATTCTGGCAGCCTCATAAATATCCTCTGAAATATTGTTGAGTCCGTTGAGGTAGATTATCAGGTAGTAACCTGCAACCTGCCACACACCAACGATTGCATATGCCAGAAGTGCTTTCCACTGATTCTGAAGCATGTTGTTGAGCACCTCTACGTGTACCACACCATCTGTTCCGAACAGTGTCTGTGAAAATACATTTTCAAATATGAAACGCCATACATAACCCATGGCAAGCATTCCAAGTACATATGGAAGGAACAGTACCGTTCTGAAAAGTCCCTTGCCCTTGGTGAGTTTCTTGATCATGAGTGCCAGAAGAAGACTGACAACATTCTGTGCTATTACTGCGAGTACAGCATATATGGCCGTGTATCCAAGTGACTGAAGAAAATCCTTTGACTTGAATATGCTTGTATAATTCTTAAGTCCCACCAGTGCATTCCACCAGTGCTCCCCACCTACGAAGTATGAACCTCTCCACTCAGTGAAGGAGTAGATCACACCCTCTATAAAAGGAACTATGATAACCAGCAGAAACAACACTATAGAAGGCAGAACCATAAACCAGAATTTTCTCTTGTAAAATCTCTTCATAGTTTTTCCTTTCCTACATTGAACACCAGCCATACAAAATTTGCCTTCGGCAAATGGCTGGCGCTACATGTCAGGTTTTCATAGAAAACCTGACACATCCCATTTAGCACCGATTACTCTTTGATGCTGTCCTTCCACTTTGTCAGTGCATCTTCCACGCCTGTTCTTATAGTGTTCTCATCCCACTGATCAGGATTTGTAAACAACTGCTCCTGAATAGTTGCACCGATGGTATTGGTTCCCCATGACTCAGGGAAAGCATCGAAGTCATTGCCCATCACAAGGTCATTGCTCATATAGTATACAAGTGAATTGCTGAGAGGATTCTCAAGCTTCTCGCTCTCGTCTGCGTTGAATGGTACAAATGCGAATTTGTTTGTGATGTAATCTTTTCCTGTATCTGATGTGTAGAGCCATACAAGGAAGTCCTCAGCAGCTTTCTGCTCCTCTTCTGAATCCTTCTTGTTGATAACGTAATACTGTGAAACGAACTCAGGGATTGAGCTGTTCATCTTGTCAACTGTAACGCCCTCAGCTGAGATGTCACTCTGCTCAAGGTTAACCTTCATTGGGAGCATTGTGAGTCTTGATGCCTTGTCTGCATCCACACCTGCGATGGTTCCGTATACCCAGTTACCCTGCTTGATGAACATTGCCTTACCCTCGGCAAATGTCTGAACTGCCTGATCATATCCTGTCACTGTTGAGTTGATGTACTCTGATCCACGCTCTACCTTGCCGCTTGGTCCTGCTGTGTAGCTTGAAAGCATGTCAAGCTCCTGAACCATCTTTACAAGTGGCTCCTCAAGCTTATCAACATCTTCCTTTGTAGCTGCTGCAGTTGCATTGTAGTTAGGGAACACTGCATTCAGTGCGTAGTTTGTATAGTGGTTTGCATATGTCCACTTCTCAGCACCTGCGATTGCAAATACTCCGTTCATATTCTCTGTTGTGGCTGTCTTGTCCTTTGCTGTGGTGTATGCATTGCCTGAAAGTGTAACCTTCTCGCCACCCTTGCCGTTTATGTAATCATCAATTGCCTTGATCATGCCTGTGAACTCTTCATAATTGGCACTTCTGTAATCAGCGACAAATGCGTCTGCGCTGTCAAGTCCAAATACATCACATATCATCTGTGTATCTGCGATAAGTCCGTAACCCTCTACATTGTAAGGGATTCCGCAGCTTGCTCCGCTCTCATCTGCGAGCTGCATGCTCTCTGGAATTGAATCGTAAATTGACTTTAACTCCTCATTCTTTACTGATGTTGATGGAAGTACAAATCCGCCCTCGTTCCACTCTGTGAACTGTGCCTGGTTTATCGCGTACAGTGTAGGATAGTTCTTGGAATTCATCTCAGATCTGAGTGTCTCCATGGTCTCCTGTGTACCACATGTATAAACCTTAACCTTAACTCCTGTCTCTGTCTCATAATCCTTGCACAGATCCTGGATGCTGTCTGCAATCTCAGACTTTGTGTTGTAAATATACAGATCGTAATCCTTCTTTGCTGAACCACATCCTGTCATAGATGCAAGTCCCAACATCATAGCTGCTGAAAGCGCACATGCTACTAATTTCTTTGCTCTCATAACATTTTCTCCTTTTCTTGCTTTGAATTTTTCCCTCTTGTTAATTCTCGCTATCATTTATATCGTCTCGATAAAACACATTTCATAAGCGCTTAAATGAAACATGTTTCATTTGTATTAAGATTATCATATGAAACATGTTTCGTCAATAGGGGATTTATAGAATTTTTAGATTTTGTATCTTTCTGACTTATTTACCCGCATAAAAAAGAAGTTCATGATTTTTGAGGGGCACCTCATTTTCTCTTCATGAACTTCTTTTCGTAATCATACTATAAAGTTGTATCGCCTTTTTCTACGCTCACCGGAAGTAGTATAAGATTTCCGTCTATATGTGTGTTTCTCTCTTTTGCGCTGTCGATCTGATCTGCGGTTGCACTTTCAACCTGTCCTTCGGCATCATCTTCCTCCTCCGGTCCGTCGATCATCTCCATAAGCTGGCGAACTGCCTCCTGAGCAATCTCCTTATACGGCTGGTGTATTGATGTGAGCTTTGTCGTGCTTGCATTGGTTATGTATGTTCCATCATATGCAACGATCGCGAGATTATCAGGGATCTTTTTGCCTATGGCAAGTGCCGCCTTGAGGAATGCTATCGCCGGCATGTCTGCGGCAAATACACCGTCCACATACGGGTACTCCTCAAGTATGCATTTTGCCATCTCAAAATATCCATGAAAATCAAAGTCGTTCCACTGTATTGGAACTCGTCTGGATTTTATCCCATTCTCGGCAAGGACTCTGTCTAGTTCCTCATGGCACTCAAATGACATGATATTCTTATCTACCTTGATTCCTGATATGTGGATGACATATTTGCATCCACTGTTTATAAATTCCTGGGCAGCAAGCTGTCCGCCCATCTTGTGATCCGACACTACGACAGGAAATTTGCTGCCAACCTTATAATCCAGCATGACCATCGGCTTATCTATCTTCTGGTATTCCTTCGCCGTACATGCCGACGTTCCGCATATGATTCCATCCACGATGTTGGACTTTAACAGCTTGAAACACTCCTTCTCCCTCTGCTTGTCATCGGATGTTGAAAAAAGCATAAACTTGTATTTCTTCTCATAAAGTATCTTTTCTATCTCCGATGCCAGTGATGAGAACCATGGGTGCTGGATATTTGGAACCAACATCGCAATGGAGTTTGATCTGCCCTTGAACATGCCTCGCGCAAGCTCATTTGGAACATAATCCAGTTTCTTCATCGCATCTTCTATCTTCTTCTGAGTCTCAGGTTCAACATTTGCCGTGCCGTTGATAAGTCTCGACACCGTGCAGATGGCGACCCCCGCCTCCTTCGCAACGTCTCTTATACTTGCCATATATAAATATACTCTCCTTATGAATTTCAGACTGTAGTCCATGAAACTTGTTTCATAAGAAGAGTATACCATAATACTTTCCGTAATGTAAATTGTGTAATATGACGATAATCAGCTCAAAAGCTCCTCTATCATAGCTCCGTCAAATGTCACGCTCTGAACGTGATTTACCTCGATCTGGTAAAGCGCATGTGCAACTATGTGCTCTGCAGCCTGCTCTATATCTCTGATTCCGGTCACGCCGTCGCACTTCTTGATGACAGCATCCACGCCGTCTGGAAGAATGATGCACTCGCTCTTGTCAAGTCCGATGCGCTTGAGCACCTTCGGCAGAACAAATTTGTTGAATATCTCCTTCTTCTCGTCCGGGGTGTAATCCGGTATGTCTATAACAGCAAATCTCGACATGATCGGCTTGCTGATGTTCTCCTTGTCATTTGCCGTCGCTATAGGATACACGCCATTTGTCGGGATCATGCACTCCATGTAGTTGTCGGTGAATCCCAGGTTGTCCAGCAGTGTCAGCAGTACATCCGCAGGATTGCCGTTGCCCTTGCCGGAATTTGCCTTGTCCAGCTCGTTGATGATGAATACGAGGTTAGATTCTCCAGCCTGTGAAAATGCCTCCATGATGATTCCCGGCTTGGCATTGGAATATACTCTTGAACTTCCTGTAAGCTGCTCCGGATCGTTGATGGAACTCATGTCAAGGGTCGTCCATGGAAGTCTGAGTATTCTCGCAACCGCATAGGCTATCTGTGACTTTCCTGTTCCGGCAGGTCCGCAGAGCAGAAGTCCGTATGCAGGAAGTGTATGTGTACGGTTGATCTGGATGATTGTCTCGATGATCCTCTGCTTTACCTTCTCCATTCCGTAGAGTTCCTCGTCCAGTATCCTTCTGGCCTCTTCCGGATCTATCGCCTCAAAGTAATTGCTCTTCCATCTGATGTTCATCGCCATGGAAAGTGCTCTCTGAGCGTGGCGTCTCTCCTCCGGTGATACCTCGCTGGATCTCGCAACCGCAAGATTTCTTCTGGCCCACAGCCTTATATTGTCAGGAAGTGTTCTTCCGGCGCAGTGCATGAAGTCAATGATGCTCTGCATGCTCGTGAGCTTCATGTCATCGCCCAGTGCCTCTTCCTCTTCTTCCTCCTCGGATTTCTCTTCCTCCGAAGGGGCATCGCTGGCAAGAAGTCTCTCTATCATAAACTGCAGGAATCCATCATTTGCCGAGAGCTTTGATCCGCCGCCAAACTCAGTCTCCCTTATCTTGTACACTGCGTAGCCCTCCGGTCTGTTCTCTCCCGACAGACGGACGTTGATGTGATTCTCGCCGAGCCATTTGAGAAGGCTTACAAATCTCGCATCTATCTTCATTATGTCGGCGGACTGAACTCCGTCCACCTCGTCAAATTCAAATGCTGTTCTCTTGATCGGATTGGTGAACTTTCCGCTGGAGTGGTGAGCCCACTTCCTGGTCGTGTTCTCAAGGATCATGATCGGCTTCTCCGCTGTGGCTGTTCTTTCCGATGACTGAAATGTCTCATATGTAACTATGTTCTTATTCTTGTTGTCACTTCCGCTGAAATCAAATACTGGCATGTCTACCTCCTATGATGATGTTTTATTTTTCTTCAAACACCCGCATCCATCTTTCCCATTTAAGCCTTGTGGTGAACAGAATTCCCCTGAAACAGAGCTCCACGCACATGGCGATCCATACACCGTAGAGTCCAACCCTCGGTGCAAGTATGGCTGCAAGCGGTATCCGCACACACCACATACTTGCAAAGTTCATGCAGCTCGGAACCAGAGTGTCCCCGGCCCCCCTGAGTGCTCCCGATGCAACTATGGATGCAGCGTAAAATGGTTCGGCAAATGCCTCTATCCTCAGCACTGCCGCACCTAGATTCCTTATCTCTTCGTTCGGTGTCAGCACACCTATCATGGACGGAGCTGCTATGTACATGAGAACTCCGCCAATGGTCATAACCGACACACCTAATCCCATTGTAATCCATGCCATTCTTCTGGACAACTGTTTTTGTCCGGCTCCCACGCATTGTCCCACAAGTGTGGTTGATGCCGCCTGTACTCCGTAGCCCGGCATGTAGCAGAAGCTCTCCGCAGTAACTGCAAATGAGTTGGCTGCGATGGCTATCGTTCCGAGCGGTGACACGATCTTTGTAGACATGACGTACGCCGAGCACATGACCATCTGCTCAAGCCCCACCGGCGCTCCTATCTTTACTGCTTTGACAAGTATATCCCTGTGAAATCTTAAGTGTTCGCCCTTTCTTAAGTGAAGTGTCCTGTTCTTCCACAGAAGTGCAGTGACCATGATGGCACAGGTGACACCCTCCGCCGTGATGGTTCCAAGTGCCGCCCCGGCAACGCCAAGTCCAAGTCCCGGCATGGTAAATGTGATGCTATTTATCTGCACAATTCTTGTCGGGAATATAAAGAACAAATTGAAGATCACGTCCATAACACAGCACATGACATTCAAGATCCCCGGAAGCCTCATATTTCCAGAGCTCTGGTGCATGCCGCCCGCTATGCTGTTCATCTGCAGAGCTGGAAGTCCCAGCATATACACAAGGAAATACTGGCTTGCCATCTTCTGTATCGCAGCTTCACCGCCTAGCCATCTCGGAAGAGGCGTGCTTATGAGTGCTGCAATGAGTGCGAGCAGGGCGCTTATGCACAGGGCTATTATGAGTCCCTGTTTCATGATATTTCTGGCAGATTTATCCTCACCGGCACCCACTGCCTGAGCTATCTGCACAGTAAATCCTGTAGTCACCGCAATGCACAGCCCACCAAACAGCCATGTCGTGGACGAGACAAGCCCGATCGCACCGGACGCATTTGCACCGAGACGTCCCACCATGGACGCATCGATGTACTGCATGACAATGGACGAGATCTGGGCAAGAATAGCAGGGATACTTAGCCTGACCGTAAGACCAATCTGCTGGGACGCGGTCATGGACTTTCCAGATATCATGTCCTTCAGCAAGTTTTCACTGCTACTCATTCATATCTCCTTTTTTAACCGCACTGACTCCCTCGGCAAGTCTCCTCATACCCTCTTCCACGGTCGATCTTGGACATGCAATGTTAAGCCTGATAAATGACTTTCCGTTCTTGCCGTATGAAAGTCCCGGCGACATATAGAGCCCGGTGTTCTTCCTGATGAATTTCGACAGAGCCTTGGCATTGCCATCTTCACCGGCACATACGCCGGCAGCGCCGCAAATTCCGCTGCAGTCAAGCCAGAGCAGATATGTGGCCTCCGAATACACTACCTTTATACCCGGCACTTTTTCAGATATAAACTTCCTGACATACTTCTTGTTCTCATAAAGATACTGTCTGAGGCTGTCTAGCCACTCGCCGCCATTTGTAAATGCTGCTATCGCCGCATCCACCGCAAATGCATTTGGCTCGGCAACCTCGTCTGTGTTCAGGCCTCTCCACATCTTGTGTCTCAGGAATTTATTTGGAACCACAATGGCTGCGGTCTGGATTCCTGCGATATTGAAGGTCTTTGTCGGAGCGATACAGGTCACACTTATATCCCTGCATGTGTCCGATGCAGTGGCAAATGGCACATACGCCTTTCCAGGATCGGTGAGATCACAGTGTATCTCATCCGAGATGACTGTCACTCCGTACTTTGCGCAGAGCTCTCCCACATGAGCAAGGGTCTCCTTATCCCAGATCTTTCCCGCCGGATTCTGTGGATTGCAGAGTATCATGAGACTGGTCTGTGGATCTGCAAGCTTTGCCTCAAGATCCTCAAAGTCCATGGCATATCCCTCGCCGTCGTATTTCAGAGGGCTCTCCAGTATGTTGCGCCCATTGTTGTATATAGAATTGAAGAAAATGTTGTAGACAGGGGTCTGCACTACAACATTCTCTGCGGGTGTGGTGAGCTTTCTCACCGCCGTTGATATGGCCGGGATGACTCCGGTGCAGAACACCAGCCAGTCCCTGTCTATTGCAAATCCGTGTCTGCTGCCCCACCAGTTCACATAAGCATCTGCCCACTCATCCGGGATGATGGAATATCCGAATATTCCGTGCTCCACCCGGGCTGTCAGTGCCTCCCTGATGCACGGAGCCGTCTGAAAGTCCATGTCTGCCACCCACATTGGCAGTTCATTGTCCGGCACATCCCATTTCAGGGAGCCTGTGCCGCGTCTGTCTATTACCTTGTCAAAATCAAACTTCATAATCAGCCCTCCTGTACTATTATTTTTGTCTTTGACGGATCTACTTTGTCCTTTTCTATTATCAGGTTGTCGATGTGCTGGGCTTTGATGGTTCCTGACGTTGGATTCATGACGCTGTCTATCTTGCTGCAGATATCAGCGTCCACTGTTGAGTATTCGAAGGCAAGTGTTGTGTTGATGAGCTTGCAGTTCTTCATCACAAGGTTGTCGATGTAGCACATGCCCTGAAGGCTCTCGATGGTGCAGTTTATCAGGGTGAGGTTCTTTGCGTTCCAGCCAAGATACTCGCCCGATATGAATGAGTCGTATACCGTCACGTTCTCTGTATTCCAGAATGCATCCTTTGAAAGCAGATTGGAGTTTCTTATCTCCACATTCTTGCATCCATCAAATGAATAATTTCCGTCCAGTTTCAGGTCGTCTATCTTCATATTATTGCTGTTCATGGCAAAATAGTCGCCCTTTGCTGTCACATGATCTATTGTCACGTCATCGCAGCTCCACAGTGTCTCCTCCGCATGGGTGAATGTCACATCTGTAAGCTCCAGTCCTTTACATCTGCGGAAGTTCTTTGGTGCCTGGATGAGTGCACGTCTCACCGCGATATTATCAGTGTACCAGACTCCTGCTCTCGCCATCTCAAACCAGTGGCAATCCTCCGCAACGATGTTCTTGCTGTACCACAGCGGATACTTCCATTTGAACATGCTGCCGTAGAGATTTATGCCGCGGCTCTCCTTAAGCGGAGACTCGCCGTCGTCAAATATCGTATCATATATATCGAGATTTTTTCCCATGAAAAGAGCTCTCTCACCTGTCAGAAACTCCTGTCTTATAATCTTCTTTTCTTCTTTATTATCCATCTCGTTCATCTTCCTTTTGTATATTCTCTATTATATTATTGGCCTATTATCGCCATGTTATCACTTCTGGCAAATGCGAATATGACTGAGCTTATGACCACCATGAGCGGTAGTGCAAACAGTAATATATTTATTACCTGAAATTTGCTATATTAACAGACTTATCCGCTTAAATTAAGGGATTCTCAACCAGTCTGCTTTATATTATAATCTACACATACAAGTCCGGCATGTAAATAGGGATATCATGTCTGACATTTATGAAAATAACTTTTTTCAGGGGGTACATATGATTTTAACATCGGGGGATTCTATCAGTATTTTTTTCAGACTATTACCTTACACGACTTACATTATTCCAATAGCTGCATTCATAATAGCTGTTGTCATCGGTCTTTCAATACGGGGTAAGGCGTGCAGGATCGAGCGGGACTATACCAGAACGTCCGCCGACATCACATCCGTCCGGAGAGTCAGCAAAAGAACCCATGTCAACTATGAATACCGTGACCAGTCCGGAATATTGCACAATGGTTTCTTTTCCGTCCACGGTGTGACAAATTACAGCTCCATGTCATCAATCACAATATATTACAACCCGGATAATCCATCCGTATCTTACCCGGACAAGACTTTGAACACTGACAAAAATGCCCCATTTATCTATGGGGGTGCTGTCCTGCTTGGAACTCTGGTATTTTTATGGAGAAGACGCTGATTTCTCAGCGTCCTTTTTTTACACCCTGATGAGATCCTTTGCCACCTCACCTGCTATGATAAGTCCTGCAACAGATGGTACAAATGCCACACTGCCCGGGATGTCTCTGCGTTCTGTACATTTGTGCTCTGCTCCTGGAGGACAGATGCAGTGGTTTCTGCAGCTTATCGCCATATCTTCGATCGGCCTTGTCGGAATCTCTTCAGAGTATACGACCTTGAGTTTCTTGATGCCCCTCTTCTTCAGTTCTCTTCTCATGACCTTCGCGAGCGGGCACACCTTTGTCTTGTATATATCTGCAACCTTGAACTGGCTTCCGTCAAGCTTGTTTCCCGCACCCATGCTGCTGATGATCGGAATGTTCTTCTCCTTACACTTCATTACAAGAGCGATCTTGGCTGTCACGGTGTCCACCGCGTCGACCACATAGTCGTAGCTGTCCCAAGGGAAGTCGTCCGCGTTCTCCGGAAGGAAGAAACATTTGTGGACCTCTACATCCACCTTCGGGTTGATGTCAAGCATCCTCTCCCTCATAACATCGGTCTTGTACTTTCCAACTGTACTTCTGGTCGCTATGATCTGTCTGTTGAGATTTGTCAGACACACCTTGTCATCATCTATCAGGTCAAATGCTCCGACACCGCTTCTGACCAGCGCCTCGCATACATAACCGCCAACTCCGCCTATTCCAAATACCGCTACCTTAGAGCCTGCCAGCTTGTCCATGGCTTCCTTGCCAAATAGCAGCTCTGTTCTCGAAAACTGTGTTAACATCTCTTATTCTCCTACTATGATATATATCCCACTACAACTATATACAAAATAAGTTTTTTTTCAACTGAAATCTTAGTGACATCTGGCCCTCCGTCCCGATTTATATCGAATACATGTATCCGATCCGGTCACTGTACTCCTGGGTAAGATCGGCGATGGTTTTGTTGTCAAGCACATTGTTGATGGCTGCCTCAAGGTCATCCCACACCTCTCCGATGACATCGTTCATGACCATGTTGGTGTCGCCGTCCTCATCAACTCTGTTATCTATCGGGGATATCCTGCCCTCTATCGCCCTTAGCACCATCCCAACCGTGATCTCCTCCGCCGGCATGTTCAGACGGTAACCACCTCTCGGACCTCTCACGCTCCTCAAATATCCTGCTTTTAGCAGAGAAGATGTAACCTGCTCAAGATATTTGTCAGACAATCCACATCTTCTGGCTACGGCTTTGACAGTAACCGTGCTGCCGCTGTTTATCGATATATCTACCATGAGTCTCAGTGCATATTGTCCCTTTGATGATATTAACATTTTTCTGCCTCCTGTTCATTGTTGTATTTTACCTATAGAATTACTATGAATTATTCTTATTTTTTTTGGCATGGAGAAAAGGCAGCTATGTCATTGATGTACATGCCTTATCTCCGTGCCAATTATTTTCCAATTATCTATTCTTCTTTAAGCCATTTAGGTATTCCTCAACATAATGGATGACTGCTGCACCATCTCCAACGGCTGTCGCCACCTGGCGAACCGCCTTGGTCCTCACGTCACCCGCGGCAAATATTCCCGGTGTGCTGGTATGTCCGGTCTCGCCGGCTACAACATAACCAGCGTCGTCAAGCTCCACAACGTCACCGAGGAAGTCTGTGATAGGGCTTGTTCCTATGGCAATAAATACACCGGCTACCGGAAGCGTGAAATCACTGTCAGCCTGTCCATCCGCTGCTGTCGGTGTCTTAACTGTGACCTTGAGTTCCAGCTTGCCCGGCGTTCCGCCTATCTCTGTCACCTGCGCAAATGGGTGGAATTCTATATTCTCAGTCTCAAGCACCTGCGCTCCGAGTATTTTCTCGCCTCTGAACTCATCTCTTCTGTGGATCAGATGTACCTTGCTGCACATCTTTGACAGATACAGGGCATCCTCAAGAGCTATATTGCCTCCGCCCACAACTGCGACTTCTTTGTTCCTAAAGAACGCTCCATCACATGTGGCACAGTAAGAAACTCCTGCCCCTGTGAATTCCTCCTCACCGGGAACGCCAAGCTTTCTGTGCTTTGCACCCGTGGCTATCAGAACCGCCTTTGTCTCTATGCTGCTGCCATCCTCCAGGCTGACCTTCTTGTGACCGCCATGATCCTCGATGGCTGTCACCTCTCTGTCATCAAACTCCACGCCAAATATATCCGCGTGTTCTCTGAACTTCATACCCATGTCAAAGCCACTTATGCCCGGCAGTCCAAGGTAGTTGTCCACCTGCTCTGTATTCACGATCTGTCCGCCGGAGAATGCCTCCTTCTCCAGTACCACCACGTCCATCATCGCCCTCTTGGCGTAGACTGCGGCGGACAGGCCCGCAGGACCGCTGCCCACAATAACCAAATCTCTCATAGTTCCTCCTTGTCGAAGAAGGCCGCTGTCATGTTTATATGATGCTCCAAGGCTACGCACGGCTCTGTCACCTTGTCTTAGCTCCTAACTGCATTCGCTCCCGCCCCCTATAAGGTCAGGGGGGCTCCCGCTCAGCAAGGAGCGACAAGCTTCCGTCGTCTATGTGCTACCCGCCTTTGGAGCATCACATAAACATGACAGCTTACTCTTCGATAAACGTTAAATTTTTTCCAAACCACTCTTTTAATACTTATCTCATTATTTTTACAATATAGGAATATAAATTTTCTTTTAATGAGACATCATCTGACCTGTTTAGTCTCTTTACTTCTCTTTATATGCCTTTATTAATTCACAGGTTTTGGCTATGTCTTCCTGGGTGTGTGCGTAGGACACGAACATTGCCTCGAACTGTGATGGTGCAAGGTAGATTCCGTTGTCCAGCATGTATGAGAAATACTTTGCATACCTTGCGGTGTCGCTGGATATTGACGTGTCCATATCCACTACTTCCTGATCTGTGAAGAATACGCTCATCAATGAGCCTATCTGGTTGACATGAACTGTGTCGCCGAGTGTGTTTCTGACTGTGTCGGCTATCTGCCTTGTGCTCTTTTCTATCGCCGGATATATTGTATCCTTTTCCTTCTGGAGTATGCGGAGCGTTGTGAGTCCTGCTGTCATGGCTATCGGATTGCCCGACAGGGTTCCCGCCTGATATACTCCGCCGAGTGGTGCCACCATGCTCATGACATCGCGGCGTCCGCCGTAGGCTCCCACAGGCATTCCGCCTCCAACTATCTTGCCAAGTGTTGTGAGGTCTGGCTTTACTCCGAAATATTCCTGGGCACCACCGAGGCTAAGTCTGAAACCTGTGATGACCTCATCAAATATAAGAAGTGCGCCGTATTCATTTGTTATGTCTCTGAGGAACTGAAGGAATCCGTCATGCGGTGGAACGACTCCCATATTTGCTGCGACTGGCTCAACCACAATTGCGGCAATGTCTTTGCCCTCCGCCTCAAATAACTTCTTTACGCTGTCCTCGTTGTTATACTCTGCTATGAGTGTATGCTGTGTATATGACTTTGGAACTCCCAGGCTGTCCGGGACAGACTGTGTAAGTGCCGCCGAGCCTGCCTTGACCAGAAGTCCATCACTGTGTCCGTGATAGCAGCCGCGGAACTTTACAATCTTGTCTCTGCCTGTAAATCCCCTCGCCACTCTGAGGGCACTCATCACCGCCTCTGTTCCCGAGTTGACCATTCGTGTCAGCTCCATTGATGGCATGAGTTCATTTATCAGCTCTGCGATCTCGAGCTCTTTCCTTGTCGGTGCGCCGAATGTAAGTCCGTCATCGCAAGCCGCCTTAACCGCATCTATGACTCTGTCATCGGCATGTCCCAGGATTCCCGGGCCCCACGAGCAGACATAATCCACATAGGAGTTGCCATCCTCGTCATATATATGCGATCCCTTAGCCTTCTTCATAAATACAGGTGTCCGCCCCACCGAGCCAAATGCCCTGACAGGCGAATTGACGCCGCCAGGAATTACCTTCTGTGATTTTTCAAATAGATCCTGTGAATTTGTCATTGCCATTCTTCTTTCTATAATTTATAGTCCTGTGTGAATTTTTCTTTTGTTCTCTCTTGTTTTCTTTGGTTTCCTTTTGGGTTTTCCTTTTGTTTTCTTTGGTTTTTTTCGCAAAATCTTGCTATTTTAGCTATTTAGGTACAATATTGTATCTTTTCAAAGGAAATTTTCCCAAAAGATACAAGGATTTACAATTCGTGTATCTTTTGCCTCAAATTAAGGACTTTTGCGAAAATTTTGTATCTTTTTCTATTTTATATTCCAAATAGATAAAAACGCCTTGTTACACATAGTCTGTAGCATTACGACTAGCCAACAACGGTACACATAACCACTCCTCCGTCATATTGATTCCGACTCTTTGGTAACGCCCCTCTCTCCTCCGTCGAGTGGGGCAGATCGTCGGAATCATTCCAAAATATGACTCCGTCATATTGATTCCGACTCAAGCCAATGCGCCACGTCTATGGCGTGATAGGTTATGATGATTCCGGCTCCGGCTCTCTTCATGGCTGTCATGTTCTCCATGACTATTCTCTTCTCGTCTATCCAGCCATTTGCAGCTGCTGCCTTGACCATGGAGTACTCGCCGCTGACATTGTACACCGCTATCGGATAGTTCGTGTGATTTCTCACATCCTTGACCACATCCAGATAGGCAAGTGCAGGCTTGACCATGATTATGTCTGCGCCCTCGGCAATATCCGCCTCGCACTCCCTCAGAGCCTCCCTGCCATTTGCGGGATCCATCTGGTATGTCCTTCTGTCTCCAAACTGTGGTGCCGAATGTGCAGCATCGCGAAATGGTGCATAGTAACCAGATGCAAATTTTGCACTGTAGCCCATGATCAGGACATCCGTCAGCCCATTATCGTCAAGTGTCTGCCTGATGTATGCGGTGTGTCCATCCATCATATCTGATGGAGCCACCATGTCTGCCCCGGCCTTTGCCAGGGAAACCGCCATCTTTCCGAGATATGGAAGAGTCTCATCATTTAGTATCTTTCCATCGCGGATAATTCCGCAGTGACCGTGTGAAGTGTACTCACACAGACAAATATCCGCTATGACTATCATGTCCGGATACAGCTCTTTTATCCTTCTGACTGCCCTCTGCATGATTCCCTGATCGTCATATGCACTGCTGCCCACCTCATCCTTGTGAGCCGGTATGCCGAACAGCAGAACCGCGCTGATACCAGCATCTGCAACTCTGTGAAGTTCCTCCTCAAATGTATCAAGTGAATACTGGTATATGTCCGGCATGGAATCTACAGGATTCTTGATTCCTGTGCCCTCCGCCACAAACATCGGATATACAAGATCCTCCTTGTTAACTCTGTTCTCTCTGACCATATTTCTGATAGCTTCGCTGCCGCGAAGTCTTCTGAGTCTTATCATGTTACTGCCTCTTTTCTCTATAATAGTAATCACCGATGGCTGATATAAGGTGCTCGATATCGCCAACCCCCGGAACTATGTCTGCATGATAACCGGCCTTCTCCAGTGCCTCCTCGGTCACTTTTCCAAGTGCCGCTATGCGGATATTCTTCATTATATCATGTATTTTAGAACTGCTGTCTGTATTGTCCGTATGATCCCCGCTCGAATCAGTATCGTTGGATGTATACTCCATATCTGTGCCGTTTTTTTCTGCATCAAGAACGTCCAGGAATCCCCTGACGCCTGACGCGCTGACAAATGTTATCACATCCAGATCATTCAGATACTGTATGCTCTCCATCCTGCGTCCAACCACATCATAAACTGGGATCTCCTCATATACCACACCGCCCTGATCAAGTATGTCAAGCATCGTCTCGCTGCCCTGGACTGCCCTCGGAAGGAGAAGTTTCTCTCCGTCCTTCATCACATTTGCAAGCCCTCTGGCAAGGGCACTTGTGGTGTACTCGTCCGGCACATAGTCCGCTATGTAGCCTTCGGATCTTAACGCATCCCTTGTTCCGGCTCCAACCACTGCAAGTTTCAAATGTGCCAGTTTTCTGACATCTATGTTCCATTCCCTGAGCCATTTGAAAAACAGGGTTATGGTGTTCTGACTGGTAAATGCCAGCCAGCTGTAATCTTCTATATGTTCCAGAGCACTGCGAAGTCTGTTCTTCTCCTCCGTCTGCTCCACGCTCATATCCACTATGCTGTAAGACTGCCCGCCAAGTGCATCTATGGCAACTCTCATCTTCTCGCGAAGCTTTGGCGTTCCAACAAGTCCAACGTGGACATTCTGAAGCGGTCCCCGGTTCGGTGCTGTAAAGTCCAGAGCTGCATTTTCACCCACAACTATGATTGCAGGAGATTCAAGCTTTGCCTCGGTCACCTTGTCCGCAATGGTCTGTATATCGCCACGGACTATCCTCTGTCCTGGCATGGTTCCTTTGGAAATGACCGCGACCGGAGTATTCTCCGCCGCTCCGGTCTGGACAAGTCTCTCAATGATCTGGGGCAGTCTGTTCAGCCCCATGAGAAACACGCTTGTCCCTTCCTGATTTCTGATGTAATCATAGTCATTTGAAACACCTTCATCAGATCTGTGTATGTCCGCCTGCTTGTGTCCTGTTATCACATGAAAGCTTCTGCTCGTTCCGCGGTGGGTCACCGGTATGCCGCACACCTCCGGAACCGCCACTGCCGATGTTATTCCCGGTATCACCTGAAATGGAATCCCCGCTTGTAAAAGTGCGGTCACTTCCTCGCCGCCTCTTCCGAATACAAATGGATCGCCGCCTTTGAGGCGCACCACCATGTTGCCTTTACGACCTTCCTCAACAAGTATCTCGTTTATCTCAGTCTGCTTCTTGTAATGGCTGCCCGCCTGCTTACCCACGTATATCCTGCGGCAGTCTGGCTTCACCATCTCCAGAAGCTGATAGGTTCCGAGTCTGTCATATATGATTGTATCGCATTGTTTTATGAATTCCAGGCCCTTCACCGTGATTAGTCCCGGATCGCCGGGGCCTGCGCCTATCAAATACACCATTTTTTGCTCTCCATTCGCCGTGTGAGTTGGATGGGTGTCTCTCGGCTACGCACAGCTCAGTCACCTTGTCTTGCTCCTATTTGCACTCACTCCCGCCTCCAATAAGGGCGTTGGAGGCTCCCGTTTGGCAAGGAGCGACAAGCTTCCATCGCTTATGTGCTACCCGCCGTAGAGACACCCATCCAACTCACACGGCTTACGCATCGAAAAAATTTACTTCTTTACTTTTCTTTTATCTTCAATACATACTACTTCAAAACAATCTACATTTTATGTTTTTATTTATCTTTTAAATATACTGTTGCAAAACAACTTACTCTACTTTATTAAATTCTCTACCAGATGTTCCCATTCTGCTGTGTTTCCTTCTACCGTCTTTCTGTGTATCTGGATTTCTTCATCTTTCTCTTTGTCCGATGAAGCCGCATCTGCTTTCATCAGGCTCAGCTTCATGTGGTCGCCATAAAGTTCTGAGTACACGCCTATCGGTTCGTGGCAGCCGGCGTTCAGGCGATTCAGGACTACCCGCTCGCATGTGAGCTGTGTGTATGCCTCGGTATCATTTATCGCCCTCACCATGTCGTATGCTTCGCCGGATGTTCGCGTCTCTATGGCTATGATTCCCTGACACGCTGCCGGAAGCATGGACTCTGTGCTGATGTATCTGAATGTAAGTTCGTCCTTGTGCACTTCAAAGCATTCTGTACTGTCATTGCCTTTGTCTTCAATAACTCCCAGGCGCTCAAGCCCTGCCGCCGCAAGTATGATGGCATCGTATTCGCCATCTTCCAACTTCTGTATGCGGGTACCGACATTTCCTCTCAGATTCTTGCACACAGCATTTGGATACATGTCTTTTATCTGGTATTGCCTTCTCAGGCTGCTGGTTCCCACCACAAATCTGTCGTTTTTGTCAAATATTCTGCCGCTCTTATATATGAGAACGTCCTGCGGACATGCCCTCGGAAGTGTACCCGATATCGTAAGACCTTTCATGATCTCCATCGGCATATCCTTGGCACTGTGTACCGCTATGTCTATGTCACCTTTAAGTATAGCTTCCTCGAACTCCTCGACAAATACCGCTTTGCCTCCAAATTCCAGAAGCGCTCTGCTGGTGTCTCTGTCACCGCGGGTACTCATGGTTACCATCTGAAAGTCTACTTTAGGGAATCTACCCTTGAGTGCCTTTATCACCAATTCAGTCTGGGCAAGAGCAAGCTTACTGCCACGGGTTCCGACTTTTACTGTTTTTTTCTGTCCTCCGCTTTCGCAATCCAAACCGTCGCTATTGAATCCATCTGCCATGTCATTCTCCGCAAATATACGAATATTCGGTTTATTTTTACCATGTCTATTCTCAACACTCATCTAACAGACTCCTAACCATTTGCTGAAATGCTTTCTTTCGCTCTTCCTCGCCGTCTATCTGTGCTTTGATCTGCTCGCGGATCTCACCCATCCGCTCCGCTATATCGCCATAACTCCTGTCCAGATGGCTCTCTATATTTCTCTTGATCGTGCCCGCAAGCACCGGACTCTGTCCTCCGGTGGAAACGCTTATCACGACCTCTTTATCCTTTATGATCGCCGGAAAGTAGAATCCACAATCCGATTTCACATCCACCACATTTACCAGTATGCGCTTCTGCCTGCAAAGTTCCGCCATATCATGATTGACCTTCTCATCGTCCGTCGCCATTATAACGACAAATGCATCGTCTATATCCTGTGGCTGTACACGTCTTTTTACAAGTGTTAGGCATCCAGAATAATCTGCAAAATTCTCTACAGAACCACGATCATCGCTTGTCGCTGCACAGTATTTGTCTGGCGTATTCACATGCTCCGCCAGCTCCAGGAGTTCCGGGCAGAACTCCGGCGAAACCACCGTGACCACTGCGCCAAATTCCAGCATACTGCACACCTTTCTGTATGCAACTGTTCCGCCGCCGGCAATCAGGCATCTCTCATTATTCAGTTCGATCATAAATGGGAAATACGACATATGCACCTCTATTTTATCTATTTCTAACAACCCTCAAAATCATCCGCCGCCATGCCCGCAAGCACCTTCTCAAATGCCTCATACTCAAGCTGTCCTTTAAGTTTGTATACCAGCTTTGTGCCGTCTATTGTCTTAAGCTGCGCCATCACATCTCCGTGCTCCCTGTTGAACCTCGAAAACGCTATATTCTTCATGATCTCGTCAACCTGTGATATGAGCCACGGCTCCATCTCTGTGATTGTCTTTGCCCTGTTTTCATTGTTCTCTCTGGAGAGTGTCCTGATATAGTCTATGTCACGCAATACACATCCGTCCATATCTGAAACCGATGGATCAATGTCCTTTGGCATTGCCAGATCAAGAAATAACCTCCGCTTAGGCTGCTTTTTCACAGCTTCTGCCAGCTCATCTCTGACAAATATATAATGTGGGCTTGCTGTCGCGCTGATGATGACATCCGCCCAGGCTGCCAGCTCATATCTTCTGCTGTAGTCCTCTATCCTGATCTGCTGATGTCTGCCAAATACCTCATCTGCACTGTGGTGGCTTCTGCTTGTGCCTATTATCTCTATGTTCGGCGCAAGATCTGCGATATCCTTGACAACTATGCTGCCTATCCTGCCTGTAGCTCCCACCACCAGAATATGACCGCCATTTCTTATAAAATTCACTGCCTCCCTGGCTGACAAAGTTCCGACGGATACCGGAAGCCTCGTGGTATCACTCTCCGTTGCCACCGTCTTTGCCGCCGCAAGTGCTCCCTGAAATGCTATATTCAGCTCGCCATCACAGGCTCCAAGCTCCTTCGCCATAAGATATGCGCTTTTGACCTGATGTATGATCTCCACCTCGCCGAGCACCATAGAATCCATACCACATGCCACTCTGCACAGATGTAACATACACTGGAATCCCTCATAATTCATGCTGTATCTTCTTATGAGGCTGACCGGAACCTCCCTGTCATTTGCCAGCAGCTTTTCCACCTGTTCATATTTATCTGTGAAGTATATCTCCATCCTGTTGCAGGTCGACAACACGACACATCCACCCACCTCAGCCTTAAGGCGCTCAGTGAACTGTATCTGTCCTTTTGTCGTAAATGCAAATCTCTCCCTGACATCGGCCGGCGTATTCTTATGGTTTATACTTATACAAAACATCTCTTCAGTAACTCCAAATGAAAATTTATGACAAGCCCGCATAAAGAACAAGGGCGGGTATCAAAGCCCGCCCTGTTCTTTCAAATGCCTGCTATCTATCATGATTCTATAACAAGCTCCTCTATCGTCACATTCTTTTCCTCATCTATGTTGAAGGCCTTGAGTACCGGATTGTCTATCTCCATGAGGGAGAGAATCAGATAATTCACCTTGGAATCATATGCAAGTCTCTTATCCTCCTCCGAAGGTCTGGATGGAGACTCTGGATGGGAATGGAAGTTGCCAAGAAGCTCATATCCATTTGCACGCATATCCTTAACTGCCGCAAGCTGCTCTCTTGGGTCCATGGAGAAATGCTCGTTGCTGGCGTCAATATTTGTCAGGAGATACACCTTCCTGATGTACTTCTTGTCTCCCTCTCTGACACCGCCGATCAGACCACAGGACTCATTGGGAAGGCCTTCCTTGCAGTGTGCAAGTATCTTCTCGTAATCAGACTTTGTCATGTACAACATCTTACTTCATATCCTCCTTATTATCAACTGTAACAGGATCTGTGCTTGAGGATACATTGTTTGTTGTATGCCCGTCCCCGACTGACAATACCATATCCGGGGTCGCTCTCGCTTAACTTGGTCGGCATAATAACAACCGTACAGGCATTCCTCAACCACAGATACCCGCCTTGATCTTCTATTTTCCGTCGCACTCTACCTGCTCGTAGTCGATGAGCTTGGTGATGGTTGGATTTGGTCCACATACAGCACAGCCGCAGCCCTTCTTGTGAGGTAGCTTTACTGTGTGGAATTCCATCTTAAGTGCATCAAATGTAAGGAGTCTTCCTGTCAGAAGATCACCAACTCCGATGAGATACTTGATCGCCTCCATAGCCTGAAGACTTCCAATTACACCGCCCATTGCTCCGATGACACCGGCCTGCTTACATGTAGGAACCGCATCCTTTGGAGGTGGATCCTTGAATACACATCTGTAGCATGGTCCCTCATCTGGAACATATGTCATGAGCTGACCCTTGAATCTGATGATTCCTGCATGTGAAAATGGCTTCTTAGCCATAACACAGGCATCATTTATAAGGAACTTTGCAGGGAAGTTGTCTGTTCCATCAATGATGAAATCATAGTCCTTGATGAGATCCATGATGTTCTCTGATGTAACGAACTCTCTGTATGTGATTACATTTACATCAGGGTTCATGGCGTTCATGGTCTCCTTTGCGGATTTAACCTTTGCCTTGCCCACATCTGCTGTTCCGTGAATGATCTGCCTCTGAAGATTTGACAGATCTACCTCATCGGCATCAACGATACCGATAGTTCCTACTCCGGCTGCTGCCAGGTACATAGCGGCTGGTGCTCCCAGTCCACCTGCTCCGATGATCAGCACCTTGCCATTTAACAATTTCTTCTGTCCCTTCACGCCAACTTCCTGAAGGATGATGTGACGTGAGTAACGCTCCATCTGTTCGTTTGTGAATGCCATTAGAAGCTGCCACCTCCCATGAAGTAGAGGAACTCTACTGTGTCGCCGTCCTTGAGTTCTGTTGTTGCAAATGCATCTGAGTCAACAAACTCATCATTGACTGTTACTGTGACATAGTCCGGATTCTCAACGTTCTCTGACACGATGATCTGAGCTATTGTTGTCTTCTCTGCTATCTCTTTCTTCTTTCCTGCTATTGTGACTGTCATTTTTCTTTCCTCCTGACGATTCATTTGCCATGCCCGGGATTGCCAGACTGACATAAAATGTGATTTTTTTACTTTATATTATTTTTTTAACTTCCTCTTCCAGCGCATTTCTCTTCACAAGACCTCGGATACGCGAAATCTCCTCGCCTCCCTTGAAGAAGAGTATGGTTGGTGATGCCATGACTGCGTACTTCTCAGCAAGCTCTGCGTCGAAGTTTACATTTACCTTGTATACATTTACCTTGTCCTCGTAGTCATCCTCGATGCCGCCAAGGATAGGTGAGAGCTGCTTGCATGGTATGCAGCTGTCCGAATAGAATTCCACGATGACCGGGAGCTCCGACTGAAGGACCTTCACATCGAAATCCTCTGCACTGACTCTTACTGCCATTCATTTTCTCCTTTCCAGTCGGATGTTTTCACTGCTTGGGTTATATATTGTCACATGTTCTGCTTAACATTACCATATCATGGGAATACGAAGTCGCCGGTACTCAGCGAGCTTGCGAGCGATAGTACCGCTGCAGACTGAGTTAAGTGGAAACGACCCATGATAGGTATGTTAAGACAGAACATGTAAGCATAGTATGAACTATTGCAGTGAAAACATCCGGCTTACTTTATCTGATCAATCCTCCAGTTTCTTAACTATGAGATCGTAAGTACCGTTCTCGTTGTCGATGAGTTTCAGGATCTGCTGTCCTTCCTCCTTGAAGCTTCTTGGTACGTTCTGTACAGGCTCACCGTCGTTCATGGTAACCGCAAGTACCTGTCCTATCTCAAGCTCCTCCATGGCTACCTTCGCCTTGACAAATGTCATCGGGCACACCACATCAGTTATATCTACTCTGTCATCAATTTCGTAATCAGCCATTGTAAGCCTCCTTTAATACTTCTTTGAATTTGTCTAAGCCCACACGCTCCAATGTGAACTGGAAACGCTCGCTTGGCTTTGCATTGTCTGCAAAGAACTGTATTGCCGCATCTGTGATACGGAAAAGCTGTTCCTCAGATGTAACAACCGGAAGTAACTCCTCACCGCGGTGGATCGTATTTCCAAATAATCCTCCGAATGAGACAAGGTATCCTGTCTCGCCCTTCCATGCATCTGTAGGACATGCCTTTGCGCATCGACCGCAGTAGTTACATTTGTCTGTGTCGAGGATGATCTTGCCGTCCGCCATGGTGATCGCGCCCTCTCGGCACGCCTTGACGCACACGCCACACATGATACATGATGGCTCATCCCACTCTACTACCATTGCGCCCTTGATTCCCACGTCGTTCTCCTCTGCCTTCAGACAGTTGTTCTGGCATCCTGTGACACCGAACTTGAACTTGTGAGGAAGCTCCCTTGCGTAATATCTCGCATCAAGCTTCTTGGCTATGTCATAAGTGTCTATATTGCCGCTCGGACAGATCTGATTTCCCTGGCATGCAGTGACTGTTCTTACTCTTGGGCCACACACACCCGGCTTACAGCCTCCCTTTGCCAGTTCTTCCTTTACCTCTTCCACATCGTCAAGCTTGACAAATGGGATCTCGACGCTCTGTCTCGATGTGAGATGTACATGTCCATCTCCGTATTTCTCGGCAACCTCTGCTATCTTCTTGAGATTCTCTGCGGTAAGATTTCCTCCCACCACCTGAAGTCTCAGTGAAAAGTTATTCTTCTGCTTCTGTCTCATGAATCCGCCCTTTTTCAGAGCTGCGTAATCTACTGCCATATGTAGTTCCTCCAAATCATATTTACGTGTTCAATCAATTGCGAAACCTGAATGTTATTTAACGCATGAGGTGATTTAGTATACCGATTAGGGGTCGCTTTCGCTTAACTCGGTCTGCAGCGGTACTAGTGCTCGCAAGCTCGCTGAGTACCGGCGACCTCGTATTCCCCTAATCTGGTAATACGAAACACCTCATGCCTTATCCAGACTACGTGTTTCGCAATTGCTTAACTTTCCAAGGCCTTCCGGAAGTCCTCTATCAGATCCTCCACGTCCTCGATTCCGACACTAATACGAATCATATCATCATATACGTTGGCGTCAAGCTTCTCCTGCTCTGTGCTGTGCGCATTCAGTGTTGATTCAGGATGTACGATGAGTGTTTTCGTATCTCCTATGTTCGACACTATCTGCGGTATTGTGAGCTTATTCATCACCGCAAATGCTTTCTCCTTGCTGCCGACTCTGATGGTGATTATGGCACCATAGCCACCGTGCAGCTGCTCATCTGCAATGTCATGCCAAGGACTGGACTTTAGCCCCGGATAGTTGACCTTCACACCTTCCTGGCTTTCCAGGAACTGTGCAAGGGCAAGTGCGTTGTGACAACATCGCTCCATTCGAAGCCCCAATGTCTCCATACCCAGCATATTGTAAAATGCTGTCTGCGGAGCTATGCAGGCTCCTGTATTTCTAAAAAGTCCGTTCCTGAGCTTTGCTATGTAGGCGAACTTTCCGAACATCTTATACTGCTGCAGAAGCGGATAACGCTCTGCGTCCCATTTGAAATTACCGCTGTCAGTGATGACTCCGCTTATGGCATCGCTATTGCCATTGATGTACTTGGATGTGGAATTGATGACTATGTCCGCTCCAAGTGTCAGCGGTGTGACCAGGTATGCCGTGGCAACCGTGTTATCTATCAGAAGAGGAAGTCTGTGTGAATGTGCCAGCTCTGCAAGAGCCTTTATATCCACCACATCCAGCTTCGGATTGCCGATCGTCTCAGCGAATATCACTCTGGTATTTTCATTTATCGCTGCCTCAACCGCATCCTTATCCGATATCTCCACAAATGTCGTCTTGATCCCAAATGCCTCCAGATCGTGGAACAGATCTATCGTTCCACCGTAGAGTCCCGTGCTGGAGACTATCTCTCCGCCAGCTCCTACTATATTTAAGAGTGCATTTGTGAGTGCCGCCATTCCAGAAGAACACGCTACCGAACCCACTCCCTTTTCAAGATTCGTCATCCGCTCCTCAAATGCAACTATCGTCGGGTTGTTGATCCTCGTATAAGAATAACCCGTCGCCTTGTTGTGGAAGAGCTTCTCATGCTGCTCTGCCGAAGGCTGATAGAATGCACTGGATTGATAGATCGGTGTAAGTGTGGCGCCTGTATTCTCATCACCAAGCTTTGCGCTGTGTAATAATGCTGTGTTAAATCTCATGATCTTCTATGCCTCACTAAATAATAAATCCTATAATTCCTACGAACATGATAGGATTATAGCTCTTATACCCTACTATGTCAATAGGAATTATAAAATAAGCAATGCAGATAAGCAAAAAAAGGATCAGATGGGAGTTTTACTCACATTCTGACCCTTTTTTGAGGTTATCTATATGGCGCATGCCATTCTCTGGTGTCGCCCCCTCGCCTTCGCTCGGCGGCAGGGGAAGCATTGCTTATTTTAATTCATTTCCTCGACACCCGTTTCTTCACATGCAGATCCAAATCCTGCAATTTTCTTCCAAGTTCATCATCCTTTGCAACTAGCAACAGATCCTTATCCATATAGTTAAGCGCATGTAACACGGCTGCATAGCATCCAATCGCCACCGAAGATGCACCTTTTTCTATAGACACCAATGTGGCTCTGCTGATACCCGCCCGCTCAGCAACAAGCTCTGCAGGCAGCTTTCTTCTAAGTCTGGCATACTTTATCTGCTGTCCCATCTGTTCTAGTATTCTCTCTGTCTCCGGTAATAATACCAATGACTTTTTCGGCATAATATCATCTCCTTATATAAATAATATTATTCATTTTAATTGATTATGTGAATTTTTATTTACTTTATTTTGCAAGACAGATAAGCCTATTCTTATACGACATCTCTATCTTCTTAAACAACAGCAAATAGGATCACCCCCCATTTCTCTGGCAGCTTCCCCATACGTTTTCACTCATTTCTTATTTGCAATTTTCTTATACAGCATCTTCCTCACATAGAAATAACATACTATCTGCATAGCAAGGGTTATGATCCAGGACGCCGGATATGAGATGAACAGAACCGCCAGGGATCTGTGTCTTGGGAAAATCCAGTATATCCATACGATTCTGGTCCCAACTGTTCCTATGATCGAGAGGAGCATCGGAACTCCGGAATGTCCCATCCCACGAAGCGCCCCCGGGAACAAGTCCATAAATCCGCAAAGGAAATATGTGACTGTCGTATACAGCAGAATCTCCATTCCGCACTTTATAACCGCGTCGCTGCTCGTATATATATGCAGCAGCTGCGGTCCAAAGAAATACGCTCCATTGCCCAGAACCATCATTGCCGCAAATGACAATATCAGACAGTCGATCAGAACTCTCTCCATACGTTTCCATTTGCCGACACCGTAATTCTGGCTCGTAAAACTCATGCACGCCTGCGTTACAGCATTCACCGTCACATACAGAAAGCCAAATATATTATTTGCCGACGTGTAGCCCGCCATGGCAACCGAGCCAAACGAGTTGACTGACGACTGCAGCAGTACATTTGAGAAGTTGATGACCGTGCTCTGGATTCCAGCCGGAACTCCGACCGAAAAGATCTGCTTTACATATGCACCCTTGATGGTAAGCTTTGAAAATCTAAGCTGATAGCTCGTTTCTGACCTGCACAGGCAGCGGAGGACGAGCACGCAGGATATCAGCTGTGAGATGACTGTTCCGATTGCGACCCCCGCAACTCCAAGCTTGAAAATGATCACAAAACACAGGTTAAGGCCTGTATTTGCAATTCCGGATATAACCAGAAAAAGGAGTGGTCTTTTGGTATCTCCCACCGCCCTGAGTATGGCAGCGCCGTAATTGTACAGCATGAAAAATGGCATTCCCAGGAAATATATCCTCATATATAAAGAAGAAAGTCCGATGACATCCCCCGGAGTATCCATAAGCTCAAGCGCCGGTTTTGCGCAAATCCACCCGACAAAGGCCATAATAATACCGCTGACCAGCGCCAGCGCGATCGCGGTATGTACTGTCTCTGACATTTCTTTATCTTTTCCTGCGGCATAAAGCCTTGCCGCAAGCACATTTGCCCCAAGGGATATCCCTATGAACAAATTGGTGAATACATTGATAAGTGCTGTGGTTGAACCGACCGCCGCCAGCGACTCGTTACCACTGAACTTCCCTACAACAATGATATCCACCGCATTGAACATCAGCTGCAGAATACCCGAGAGCATAAGCGGGAGCGAAAATGAGATCAGCTTATCCATGATCGTCCCGTTGCACATATCAATTTCATATTTATTTTGTTTTAATGTAGAACTCATTTCTTTCCTCACCAACTAATAGCATATATGTTCTGATAAATCACACACAGCAATGCTTATGTTCGCTCTTCTGCCTGTACATATATTCATCAGCCCGCTTCATGGCGGTCTCCCAGTCGCAGCACCTCGTACCATTGGTGCCTAGTCCCATGAACAATTTTAACACAGAGTATGTTGGGGCACAATGGAGGATGTGAAGCAAACAAAACAAGAGCAAAACATATTCCCTCGTCTACTATACAAATAGTAAAATCACCTCCCATTTCCCCCTTATTTTTCCACTCACAGCGTCACTCTGCGCTTTATAAACGCATTTGCCAAAACCTATTGACACAGCGATTTGAATGGTCTAAAGTGTGCCTACCGGCCGGATAAAATACTAAGGAGGAACACTCTTGCCAACAACAAGAAAACTTTATGACAGCATCTTCAAGAAGATTCTCACGCTGTCCTCGAAAGCTGTGATCAACATGATTAACGGCCTGTTCAACATGTTTTACGATCCGGAAAACTCAACAGTATCTTATCACTGGACTGAAAATGTTCACGATAATCAGAATTCTATGACCACAACTCTGGCCGACACCATACTCGTAATCAACAATTCCGATGCATATCATATGGAAGCGCAGATGAAAAAGGATGATTCTATTGTATTCCGTGTATTTTCATATGGAGCGGGATATGCAGATCAGACTAAGGAGATACTGCAGGACGAAGAGGGCTGTCAGGTATATCGAATTCATTTTCCTGAACCCTGTGTGATATATCTGAGCAATGTACCAAAATCAGTACCTGATACATATTCGTTGCAGGTGGGATTCGGGCATACCCAGAACATAACCTATAACGTCCCTGTTACAAAACTCACGTCCTGCTCCGTAAAGGAAATAAACGACAGGAAAATGATCATCCTGATTCCATTCTACATTCTGAAACTCCGCGAAAAGCTGAGGAATAAGAAAGCACGTACACCAGAGAATATAGCCTCATTGAAAAGCCTCATCAAAACAGATATAATGGGTAGCATAGACAAGAACGTGGAACTTGGGAATATAACAGCTGAGGATGGAGCACAACTATACAGATTTACTCAGATGCTTTATACTCGCCTATATTCCCAGTTTGAAGAGACCGAGGAGGTTACGGATATGGTGGAACAGTCGATTATTACATTTGTGGATGTTTTTCAGGAAGAGAAAGCCAGGATGGAAAAACGTATGGCTGAGATGGATAAGGAGATTGCCGACAAAGACAAGAAGCTCGCCGACAAGGACAACGAGCTTGCCGAATTAAGGGCAGAAATAGCCAGACTTAAAGGTTCTGACAAATAAATATTTCATATTACTACTTTCTATACAAAAGCGAAGGACGAAGGCATAAAACACCTCCGTCCTTCGCTTTATTATTATATTACTACGTGATCTTTTTTAGATGTAATTTCCATCGTGAACCTGGGCCGCGTCGTATACAGACTCCTTGCGGATCTCGTCTGCTATCTCGTCTGCGTCAAGCTCGCCGTCAGCATTCCAGTCACCACTATAAATCTCAGCGCCTTCTACCTTAATTCCTGCGATCTGCTGCTCGCTTGCGAAGAGAAGCACGATGATTCCTGCATGGTGAAGATGTTTTAATACAACATTTACATCCTCGCGGATATCTGGAGCGTACAGGTATGTATGACGTCCATCGATGCTGAGCTTCTTCTCTACCGACTCAACGAAATCTCTTGTGACATTGCCTGCTGCAAATGGAACTATGACAGCCTTCTGTCCCTTGATCGCTGCACGCACATTTCTGTCCACGCGTCCCTCATAAAGTCCGGTCTCCTCAGTGTGAACTTCCTCGACAACACCGCAGGCACTTGTCATATCTGTTACACGATCGATGAGTATGAGTTCTCCGAGAGTCTTGCGCTTCTTGAACTCGTCTACCACGATCCTGTCGGCAAATGCGATCCTGCAGACTGCGATACCATTCTTTGCAAGGGTGTCCGCTGATTCCTGCTCACCTGTATTTACATCTATGGTGTAATCGATGTGTGTAACTGTACCAGGGATCATCTTGGTTCCGAGCTTTACGAAGAAGTTCTTGCCATTGTACAGCTCATCGTCATCCATCCAGAGGAGTGTTGCGGTGATCGAAGATGCAACCTTTGCGCCTGAATCAACTGTGAGCACACATCCTCTTGACACATCAACCTCACGGTCAAGCTGTATTGTTACAGGCTGTCCCTTCTGTGCTGAGTCCACTGTGTCAAATCCAACATGGATGCTCTTGACCTTTGCGGTCTCGTTGCTTGGGAGTGTGTTGATCTCGTCTCCGACGTGGATCTCACCATCCTCGATCTGACCCTGGAAACCTCTGAATGTATGGTCAGGACGGCACACTCTCTGAACAGGCATATAGAATCCTGCCTCAGTGTTGTCCTCCGCGATGTCTATGTCCTCAAGGTATGTAAGGAGTGCTGGTCCCTTATACCAAGGAATGTTCTCTGACTTCTTTGTCACGTTGTCACCCTCTGTCGCTGACACAGGGATAATAGTGATATTTGGCAGGCTGAGCTCTGATGACAGCTCATTTATCTGCTCTACGATCTCATTGAAACGCTTCTCGTCGTAGCCGACAAGATCCATCTTATTTACCGCAAATACAAAGTATCTGATTCCCATGAGTGCGCAGATTCTTGCGTGTCTTCTGGTCTGTACGAGCACGCCCTGCTTTGCATCTATGAGGATGACTGCCAGGTCGGCAAATGATGCTCCAACCGCCATGTTTCTTGTGTACTCCTCATGGCCCGGTGTATCTGCCACGATGAAGCTTCTCTTGTCTGTTGTAAAATATCTGTATGCAACGTCGATGGTGATACCCTGCTCACGCTCTGCCATCAGTCCGTCCAGAAGAAGTGAATAGTCGATGGCACCGCCACGGCTTCCTACCTTGGAATCAAGCTCCAGAGCCTTCTCCTGATCTGCATATAAAAGCTTTGAATCGTATAATATATGTCCTATAAGTGTTGACTTTCCGTCATCTACACTTCCGCATGTTATAAATTTAAGTAATCCGCTCATCTTAGAAGTATCCCTCCCTCTTTCTACGCTCCATGCTGCCTGCTGCCTCGTTGTCTATAACTCTGGTGGTTCTCTCTGAGGATACCGCACTGAGCGTCTCCTCGATGATCTCAGGGAGAGTGTCCGCTGTGGACTCCACGCCGCCTGTCAGTGGATAGCATCCGAGAGTTCTGAAACGAACACTCTTGTACTCTATCTTCTCACCAGGTCTGAGTTTCATTCTGTCATCGTCAACCATGATGATATTGCCGTCACGGTATACAACAGGTCTCTCCTTTGCAAAGTACAGTGATGGGATCTCTATGTTCTCACGCTCTATGTACTCCCATATATCAGCCTCAGTCCAGTTGGAAAGTGGAAACACTCTGACCTCCTCGCCCTTCTGGATCTTGGTGTTAAACAGTTTCCACATCTCCGGTCTCTGATTCTTTGGATCCCACGCATGCTGAGCATTTCTGAAAGAGAGGATTCTCTCCTTCGCACGGGACTTCTCCTCATCTCTACGTCCGCCGCCAAATGCTGCTGTGAAACCGTATTTGTCAAGCGCCTGCTTGAGCGCCTGTGTCTTCATGATATCTGTGTATGCTGAGCCGTGGTCAAATGGGTTGATGCCCTTCTTGACACCCTCCTCGTTGATGTACTCGATCATGTCAAGTCCGTATTTCTTCGCTGTCTTGTCTCTGAACTCGATCATTTCCTTGAACTTCCATGTTGTATTTACATGCAAGAATGGAAATGGTGGCTTCTCAGGATAGAATGCCTTGAGTGCCAGATGAAGCATTACTGAGCTGTCCTTTCCTATGGAGTAAAGCATAACCGGCTTCTCACACTCCGCTGCAACTTCGCGGATGATGTATATCGCCTCTGCCTCCAGTTCGTCAAGATGTGATAACTTTCCCATATCTATACCAACCTTTCTTCTTTTTAATATTTATTAGCTTCTTTTTTATCTATAACAATCTGGTCTGTTGTGCCATCCATCTTGCGGATATTCCACAGCAGCAGATCACCCTTGTTCTCCACCGACATCTGGCTTCCCATTCCGCCGATGTCAGCTCCGAGATATAATGAGATGGCGTCAAATGCACACTCCTTGATACAGGATGAGCACCCCCAGCAATCCTTAGGGTATTTCATGAATATCTGTCCATCCTCATCTCTCTTTATGAGGGAACCCGGGCAGACATTTGCACATTTGCCGCAGTTTTTGCAAAGCTCTTTATTTATCACTATGCTCATATACATCCCCCTTTCTCACAAGGTCTCTGTGTATCATCTTAAGCCCGCCGTCCACCATCTTTGAATTGACAAATATCTCCCAGTCTTTACTCTTCTCCGGGTAGTCCAGGTTCTCAGCAAAGCTGTGCCATCTCGTCTCCTTCCTGTCCTTCAGGTGCGCGATTACAGAGAGTGCAACTGTGAGCCTCTCCTTCACCTCATACACAAACATGAGCTCGTGCATGTCGTGGGCACTTATGTGCCATACAAGCTTCTGGAGCTGCTCTATCTTCTCCTTTGCCAGCTCAAGCTGTTTCTCGTTGAACTGGTAGTGGGTGGATATTCCTCCGGCGTAGTTGTCCATGACCTTCTGCATGGCCTCCTCTATCGCCTCGTATGTGAACATCTTCTCATCGGTATCGAGGAAATGGTCGTACTCCTCTATCTTTCTGTCAAATGCAGCCTCCTCGTCAAGTTCAGGATCAAGGTATCCCTCGTCAAGCTGCTTAACCATGGCAATGGCTGCTATCTCTCCCTCAACCATCGCTCCGGTCACATACTTCTGTGGGCATCCGCCCGCCACATCTCCGGCTGCGAACAGTCCGTGTATTGTGGACTCTCTGTCGTTGTCCACCCAGTAACCGCTTGCGGTGTGACCGCCGACTATATAAGGCTCTGTGCCCTCTATCTCCACATTCTGCTCACTCGGATTCTTACCGGACTCAAGCCATTTGAGAGTCTGGCTCGGAGCCATGTTGAGGTATGCCCTCTTCAATGAGTCGTCCTGCTCAGGAGTGATGCCCTCGGTTCTCAGGTAACATGGGCCTCTTCCCTCTATATTCTCTCTCACCGTTCCGTACACTCTCTGGGATGTGGTGAGTCCGTATTTGTTCTCGTATACCTCGCCGAGTGAATTGACCTGCTTGGCACCGACACCCTGGGCTATGGTTCCCGTAGGTGCTATGGTGTCCTTACATCTGAGTGCTATGAATCTCATCTCAAATGTGGTCATCTCCGCTCCAGCATTTATTCCCATTGCATATCCCGCTCCGGTGTTGAACGGCGGATACCACATCTTATGTCTCGAAAATCCCGGATTATTCGGTCTGTAAAGTCCAGCCGCACCGCCTGTGGCGCAGAGCACCTTCTTCGCCCTGATCTCATAGGCTGTGTTATCCTCTATGGAGAATCCAAATGCTCCGAGGATCTGATTGTTTTCAACTATATAATCCGTGATGTTGACTCTGTTCAGTATCTGGCAGTTGTCAAGCTCCTCCACCGCCTTTGCCAGCAGTGGCTTCATGTTCTCCCCATTTATCTTGATATTTCTGTTGCCCCTTGCAACATACTCACCGTTCTCGTCCTTGAGGATGACCAGTCCCAGCTTCTCCATCTTGTCTGTGACACGGTTCAGTCCCTGTGACATCGAAAGCAGAAGATCTTCTCTCACGATCCCATCAGCATCAGTCCTGCAGTAATCCACATAGTCCTCAGGCTTTCTGCCCTTCACTATGTATGCGTTGATGGCGTTCACACCCGCCGCCAGGCACCCACTTCTCTTTATGTTTGCCTTCTCGGCGATGATGATGGAATAATCAGAATGTTCTCTGACGGTCAGTGCCGCGTAGCAGCCAGCCGTACCACCACCGATTATCAAAATGTCCGTATGAAGTATTTTCCTGTTTGCAATACCCATATTTTCTCTCCAATCTTTTTATCCTGAACGGAGGGGTCTGACCCCTTCGACACATTTCTTATTAGATGTAGAATACATCGTTGTCCTGCATTGCCTTGTTCTCCAGCAGATACGTCTGGTTCTCGTCAAATACATACAATCTGTAGATGAGAACGTGAACCTGCTCCCCCGGCTTTACGACATCCTTCTCCATGGATCTCTCGGCTACGATCTCCACGCCGTTGACATCCACCGTGACATCCAGATGGCTTCCGCGGAACAGCACATCCTTAACTACGCCGGACTCCGCCGCACTCTGGTACTGATCCAGTCTGCCGCTCTTTGAAATCTTGACGAACTCCGGTCTGATGACTGCCTTGTCCGCTCCCGGTACTCTGTCAAAGCCCTTGAGCTTCTCGTAGTCCTCCACAACAGTTGATCTTCCGATGAACTGTGCCACAAATGGTGTGGATGGCGTCTTGTATATCTCCATCGGCGATCCCATCTGATCTATCTGTCCGTGGTTGGTGATGATGATCTCATCCGCAACCTCCACAGCCTCGTCCTGATCGTGTGTGACAAATATACTCGTTATGCCAAGCTTTTCAACCATCTCCTTGAGCCAGGTCCTGAGCTCCGTCCTGACCTTTGCATCTATAGCGGCAAATGGCTCGTCCAGCAGCAGCACCTGCGGATTCGGCGCCAGCGCTCTTGCAAATGCTACCCTCTGCCTCTGTCCGCCTGAGAGCTGATTCGGATATCTCTTCTCCATACCCGACAGCCCTGTCAGCTCCAAAAGCTCCAAGACTCTCTTTTTGATCTCCTTCTTTGGAACCTTCATGAGTTCCAGTCCGAACGCCACATTATCAAATACCGTCATGTAACGGAACAGTGCATAATTCTGGAATACGAATCCAATCCCTCTCTTCGCAGCCGGTATATCATTTACACGCCTGCCGTCTATGTATATGTCACCGGAATTTGGATTTTCAAGTCCGGCTATCATTCGGAGAAGTGTCGTCTTTCCGCTTCCCGACGGTCCCAGAAGTGCCACCAGCTTGCCCTTCTCCACACCAAAGCTGACATTGTTTGACGCCAGGAAGTCTCCATATTTTTTGTATATATTTTTCATCTCGACGTACATGTCGTCAACCTCCTTATTGTTAATTACCTTACCTCACCCTTCTCGGGTATCGCCCCCTCGCCTCCGCTCAGCGGCAGGTCGTCACGCGCATGAGAGTTATGAACTTCGTTCATAAGCGCGTTTCCTCGGGTATCGCCCCCTCGCCTCCGCTCGGCGGCAGTTCGTCACGCGCATGAGAATTATGAACTTCGTTCATAAGCGCGTTTCCTCTTCGCTCTGTACTCAAGCAGATTTCTCAGGAACAATATGATGACCGCTATGATCACCAGTATGGATGATACCGCAAATGCCGCCGTGATGGATTCCTCCGTTCCCGACATGTACAGCGCGTCTATCTCAAGCGGAAGTGTAAATGTTCCACCCCTTGTCTTGGACAATGCATTTACCGCACCGAACTCACCGAGTGCCCTGGCTGTACAGAGGATGATTCCGTATATGAGTCCCCATTTCATCTGGGGAAGTGTTATCTTCCTGAATATCGTGAAGCCCTTGGCACCCATGAGCGCCGCAGCCTCCTCCTCGTCCTTGCCCTGCGCGTTCAGCACCGGGATAAGCTCCCTTGACACAAATGGGAATGTCACGAATATGGTAGCAAGCACAACGCCCGGAACTGCAAATGTTATCCTGATATTTGTTCCCAGCATATCATTGATCCATCTGATCGCCGGATACGTCCATCCGAGTCTTCCAAATGTCATGAGGTAGGCAAGGCCTACGATGACCGGTGATATGGAAAACGGAATGTCTATCAGTGTCGCCAGCACCTGCTTGCCTTTGAAGGAGAACTTCGTCAGCAGCCATGCAGCGCATATTCCGAAAAATGTGTTCACCACCACAGCTATGACCGTGGCGATCAGTGTGACACCGAGTGCACTTACCACATACTCTGTCGTGATTGACTGCAGGTAGAACTTAAATCCTTCCTTCAGCGCACTTGTTATCACCGATATAAGTGGAACAACAAGCATGAGCACTATGAAAAGCACCGTCACGGTTATCAGTATTATCTTTGTCCTGCGCTTGCCGCGCTGCAGCTTTTCCTGTTCGCTCATCGTGGTTCCTCCTTTTCATCAAAGTAAGTTTGTCCTTCTGGACTGCCTCAGCTGTACTATGTTGATCGCAAATAACAATACAAATGATATGACCAGCATCACCAGTGCTATCGCCGTTGCGCTGGCATAGTCTATGTAGCTGAGCTTCTGCATGATCACGTATGATATGACCTGCGTCTGCTCCTTTGCGCTGTTGCCCGATATGTAGATGACACTGCCGTACTCTCCGATTCCTCTGGCAAATGCCAGTCCAAATCCTGTAAGCAGCGCCGGTCTGAGTTCCGGAAGAATAACCTTGAAAAATGTTCTTCTCGGTGTGGCTCCCAGCATGTAGGCCGCCTCCTCATACTGGTTGTCCATCTTCTCAAGTATCGGCTGCACCGCCCTTATGACAAATGGTATTCCCACAAATACAAGGGCGATGGTAAGTCCGATCTTTGTGTATGCAACATCTATTCCAAGAGCCGCAAGCGGCTTTCCAAGGAATCCATCCTCACTGTACAGTCTTGACAGCGTGATACCGGCAACTGCTGTAGGCAGACAAAACGGAAGCTCTATGAATCCGTCCAGTATCTTCTTGCCGGGAAAATCGTATTTGACCAGTGTCCACGCTATTATCAAGCCAAACACTGTATTGACTATCGCCGCTATGAACGAACAGCTGATGCTGGTCTTAAATGCATTCAGCACATTCTTCTTCAGAAGCAGATGCCAGAACTCACTCGGCGAAAGCTTCAGTGACGACACCAGCACCGATGCCAGCGGGATCAGAACTATCAGCGACAGCATGGCAATGACTATTCCAAGCGTCAGATGATATCCCGGGATGACTCTGGTCTTTTTTGCATTATTCAGTTTGTCCTTCTTGCCATTTTCCTCTGCTGCCATCTTGTCTTCCAATCTATTTCATATATTATCTAACTGTTCACGCCCATGTTTCAGTCTGTTTTCTCCGCTTCTCTTAGTTTAATACTCGTAGATTTCATCAAACTTTGCACCGTCATCAAAGAAGTCCTCATAGGCTTTATCCCAGCCGCCGAAATCATCTATGGTCCACAGCTTAATGTTCAGATCAAACACATCCGCATACTCTGCGAGTATCTTCTCATTTGTCGGGCGGTAGCCGCTCTCGGCCTCAAGCCTCTGGGCTTCATCGCTGTACAGGTACTTCAGATACTCTGTACTGACCTCCTCTGTTCCATTGTGCTTTGCGTTGTCATCGACAACCGCCACACTCGGCTGCGCCAGTATACTCACCGACGGATTCACTATCTCATAATCCTCCGGGTACTCCTTCATGGTCGCTATCGCCTCATTTTCCCAGGCTATAAGCACATCACCCTTGCCATTCTCCACAAATGTGGTGGTTGAACCTCTGGCTCCTGAATCCATGACCGACACATTCTGATAAAGCATCTTCATGAACTGCCATATATCATTTTCATCACTGTACGTCTCCCTCGCATATGCAAGAGCTGCAAGGAAATTCCAGCAGGCACCGCCACTGCTCTTCGGATCGGGTGTTATGACTTCCACATCGTCCTTCACCAGATCATTCCAGTCCTGTATGTTCTTGTCATTTCCCTTTCTCACCAAGAACACTATCGTGGATGTGTACGGCGCTGAATCCTTGTCAAATTCATCCATCCAGCCCTTATCTATCAGGCCATTTGCCGATATGAGGTCAATGTCATGCTCAAGTGCCAGTGTGACAACATCCGCATTACAGCCCTCCACAACCGACCTCGCCTGTGAGCCGGAGCCTCCATGAGACTGGATGACCTTGATGTCCTGTCCGTACTGCTCCTTGTAATACCGTTCGAACATGTCATTGTATCGCTCATACAGCTCCCTCGTTGGGTCATACGAAACATTTGTAATTGTGATAACATCGTCCTTCTTCCCGCCACAGCCGGCCGCGCCTATCGCCAGCACCGCCGCCATGGACAGAAGCAATACTTTTTTTCCAAGTCTCATATCTTTTCTCTTTCTCATAAATAGGTCAATTCATCCAATGAGCAATAATTGCTGCAACGATATTAACTTCTGCTATACAGTTTTGACATCATCCAATGAGGGACATACGAAGTCGCCGGTCCTTAGGTGGCGCCTTAGGCGGCACCTTAGTACCGCTGCAGACTGAGTCGAGCGAAAGCGCTCCCGACTGGATATGTCAAATACTGTATACAGTTCACAACCTCTAGGCAATTATTGCGGTCTACAGGTTAAACAGTGATGTTGAGAGGTATCTCTCTCCTGTATCAGGGAAGAGAACCACGATGGTCTTGCCCTCGTACTCAGGTCTCTTTGCAAGCTCAGTTGCCGCATAGAGTGCCGCACCTGCGGATATTCCAACCAATACACCATCTGTCTTTGCTATTTTTCTCGCTGTGTCAAATGCGTCATCGTTCTGGATCCTGATGATCTCGTCCACGATGCTCAGATCCATGACGCCAGGTATAAATCCGGCTCCGATTCCCTGGATCTTGTGTGGGCCAGGTGCTCCGCCTGAGAGGACTGGTGAATCAGCAGGCTCAACTGCAATCAGCTTGACATTTGGATTGTGCTCCTTGAGTCCACTTCCTGTTCCTGTAGCTGTTCCGCCTGTTCCTACTGCTGATACAAATGCATCAACCTTTCCGTCTGTATCTCTCCAGATCTCCTCTGCTGTTGTCTTCTTGTGGATAGCAGGATTTGCCTTGTTCTCAAACTGCTGTGGGATAAACGCATTTCCATACTGCTCCTTGAGCTCATTTGCCTTGGCGATGGCTCCCTTCATTCCCTCTCTGCCAGGTGTTAACACGATCTCAGCGCCGAGAGCCGACACGATCTTTCTACGCTCAACGCTCATGGTGTCCGGCATGGTGAGTATCAGGTGAAGTCCCTTTGCCGCTGATACAAATGCAAGTCCGATTCCTGTATTTCCTGATGTAGGCTCGATGATGACTGTATCCTGGTTGATGAGGCCGTCCTTGATTCCCTGATCGATCATGGCTGATGCCACACGATCCTTTACTGATCCAAGTGGATTGAAGTACTCAAGCTTTGCAACGATATGTGCCTTAAGACCAAGCTCCTTCTCATAATTTGTGAGCTCCAGAAGTGGAGTATTTCCTATAAGTTCTGTCAACTGTGATGCTATCTTTGCCATAGTTTTTGTTTCCTTTCTTTTTTCTTTCAAATCTCTATCTTATTTCTTGATTCTCTGCTATCTTTATATACTGTACATTATTTTCTATATAATTCTTTTAACAGGCCATCTGATAAATCTTTTCCTCTATCGCTCCCGCCAGAGCCGCATGGCCTTCCGGATTCATGTGCTCCTGATCTGCCTCGCTGCTGTCCGCCACGGATGACGCCGCCAGAAATTCCACACCGAACTCGTCGGCTATCTTTTTATAGACATCTGTGAGCTTCCTTGACACCTCCACGGATTCCGGTGAGAACTCGGGATCAAATTCATCCTTCCACACCTGCTCGCCTAAGTGTATCGGCGATACGAGAAGTATCCTGCTGTCTGCTGAATACTGCCTCGCCTGAATGAGCAGTCTCCGTATTCCCTTGCCTATCACATCCGGTGATGCCGAGAACACTGTCTTACAGTCATTTGTTCCAAGCATGATTACTATATTCTCCGGTTTGTGTGTCTCCAGCAGAGTTGGGAACAGCGACACGCCCTTTCTTCCCTGTCTCAGTGGATCCTCGAACACTGTTGTTCTTCCACAGAGCCCTTCCTCTATGATCCTTATATCTTTATTTGCCAGCTTTTGCTGCAATATACTGGTCCATCTGATTCCCCAGGGAAATCTCTCTCCATTCTCTGGATTGTATCCCCATGTATTGGAATCACCAAAGCACAACACCTGTTGCATCTGTCCACCTCCCATTTACCTATAATTGTTCCGTACAATAAGTTTCATTATCGCTTCCGCTATAAATCCACATATATCCTATCTGATATGTAGTAATTATCTGTCAACATGTTGGAGTATACAACTTATTTCCTACTATGTCAATAGGGATTGTGTGTTTTCATTTGCATAAAAGAAAAAGCCCTGGAGAATACACCCCAGAGCTTTCATTTATATACTGTGTTATTTGACATTATCACCGCAACAGTTAATTACCCGATTTCGGATTTGTAGTCGATATATATACATCACATGCGAATCTGATTACGGATATATAATATGTCTTGCCCGCAACACATTTATAACTCATACAAAAATCATTTTTATTAGTTGACAGATCGTGCTTTACATCATCCACTGCTGCCAGAATTTTTCTGTTCTCATCACACAGATATCCATACGGATCTCCTGTCGAAATTGAATAGAAGTAATATGTGCCCGTGGGTTTTGGCACAAATTTGTATAACTCTTCTTTTTCTGCATAAAATGAGGTTTTATCGCCAATCTCGATCACATCCTCAGTCATTTTTGCTGTGACCGAAACTGCCTTTCTGTCAACCTTTGCAGTTATCACTCCTCGCTTACCCATTCCTTTGGCCTTAAGTGTATATGATGTTCCTGGGACAAGATAAACATACCCATTTGTACCGCATTGTCTGTCATATTCATCATACCATGCTCCGATATCATCAACAGAATACTTGGCATTGTCAGGATTTACAGCAAGTTTTAATACATCCGATACAAGATTTCTGCCAGTCTCAGACTTGTCAAATTTCTGATTATACAGATATGTGCTGTCATCTCTTATGGATACTACCACTTCGTATGTACCAGGGAACAGATCCATCGAATATGAGCCATCATTTCTTGATGTAACACCACTCCACGCAAGCTTATAAGGAGTTGCTTTATCCTGATTGTAGAACATGATCGATACCCCGTTCAGGTTATTTCCATTTATATCCTTGACATACCCCTCAACCTTGATCGCCTTTTTAGCATTTATCTCTTTGTTAACGTTTTGATATCCCGAAAAGCCCGAAAACAAGGGATTCCTTACAGCAAATGTTGCATACGTGTTTTATGCGGTAGGCTACTCAGGACGTTCCACGGCTTCTATATACTTACAATCCACATATAGCATTTATCGAAAGGAGTTACTTATGACCAAAATAATCTTTGCAATGTATAACCCTGAAACCGACTGCGTTGAAGTCAACTCCAACGAACAAATCCATGTCTCTTTTGACTGTCAAAAATGCAATGCTTCTGTTCATCTGAACGAGCCTTCTGATATTGCTTATCTTACAAGGCTTGCCCAAGAGGAGCCGGGATTGTATGCTAAATTGGCTTCCAAAAAAGGTGGCTTGCAAGGGTATGTTGAGGCAATGGGGGAGTTTAATTAAAACTCCTCTGTCTCTTCATCTTCACACATTTTTCTAATAGCTAACAAATTAAGCACATCTTTAATAATGCGTTTTATCTCTCTTGCATTACTACATCCCCTTACTGCGTTCGTCAATCTCCGCCTTATTTCTTCATCCATATTATTTAGCACTTCTTGGTAATCTGTTTCTAATTCTTCTAAATCCTTTTTTGCTATAATCTCTTTAGACTCATCAGACAATTCATCAAAGCGGATTATTGAGTCGAATCTGTTATATATTGCATTTCCCAGATTTTCCTTAATCTCCTTCTCATCCTTATAATTCGATGTGCATATAATTATCGCATTGTCCAAATTTACTTTATAATTTCTTTCCTCATAAATTCCTTCATCAAATAGTTGATAAAACGCACTATGAAAAACAGGATTTGACTTATCAAACTCATCGAGTAAAATCACATTAGAATCTCTATCCAAAAGATCTTTTGCAAAACTACCTTCATAATAATTTCCACCAAACAAATATGTTGCAAACTCATTATTTTGATACATTGAAAACTGCTTACGAAATAATTTACCGCTTAACAATTCTGATAAATACTGTGCCGTTTCCGTTTTACCCAAACCCGAATCTCCATAAAATAGTATAGTCACTGGTTTTCTCTGCTTACTATTAATCAATGGATATAACGCTTGCAAAATCTCCATTTTCACTTTTGCTTGTCCGATAATTTTTTCACCATATTCCTTATTGAATTTCTTTATTATGGCTTCATCAATACAATTATACTTCTGTTGTATTACCTGCAAGATACTTGTATCATAAATCCTATGCAATTGCTCACTTATACTCGTTGGAGGGTTTTGTATGTACATATTAGTGATATCCATTTTTGCAATAAAATTAGCAAAATTAATTATCACATGTTCCCGTACTCCACAATATTCATCGGAGTTAATTACAAAATTTTCCACTTGCAGTTTCTTATCTTCTTTATCTGCAGGCTCACTTTTTTGTCCATTCAATTCAGGTATGTGCAAAATCATATTTTTACTCTCTTTATCCAACTCCATCACAACATCTGTCAGATTACGATATGATTTTGGTAATACTTCCATAAATGCCCGATTTGAGCCATAAAAAATAACCACTTTATTCACACATTACACCTGCCAATACTATATCATATACATCCAAGTCCTTCTGTTCCGAAATCGTTCCATCAATGATATCGTCTGCAGACATTACAACTTTTTGGGGTTTATGTTCAAATTCTTTATCAATATTTAATTGTTCTCTGGTGCAACTCCCCACCTTCACTCCATAATAAGTAAGCTGCATTTTCGATAAGTCTGCCAAATTATAATTGTTTTTAAATGCTTTTACATTAAAACGCAATACGCATGTTGGTATAGTCTCACTTGTAAGAAGCATCGCATAGTATCCTCTCTCACCTAACAATGCTTCATTTAGTTTTTCCATATTAATTGGCATTTGTTCTGCTGGAACAATTGTTAAATATGAGCTGTACATTCTATATAACGAAATAGAATTATCCGGAGCATATACTCCACTATTCTCAAATTTCTTAACATTGCTGTCCTTTGAAGCAACTGAAATATAATCAGTCAAAAGCGTATTCTTTAATGTCGTTTCAAACACTCTAGATATATCATTTGACGCACTCGTATTTACATTGCTTGACATCATCGCCTTAATAAAACTGATTACATTAAAACCAGCTTGCGCTTCTGCTTCTATCTCTGCCAATATCTTCGCAATCTTTTCTTTATTTTCTTCTTTACTCCAATCCAATCTACCGCCATTAACAATATCAATGTAATCTTGGGCTGTAGATTCATCAAAGTAGATTACTTTTAAAAACAGAGGTTCTTTCTCTTTTTTCCTTGCCATAAAACCACCTTTTTCCTATTATTCCATACAATATTGCTATTTAAGATGGGTTCTTATCACAGCATCCCACTCCTTATCAATATCGTTCATAACATTATTAATGTCCTTATTCTTTACCCCCATCTTCTTTAGACGCTTCCTTTGATATTTCTTTCTAAAATCATACCATTTTTCTTCAAACCCTGTTAAAGGCACCTCAACAACAATTTTATTTGAGTTAAGATTGTATGAAAACCTGTCATCCGGTTTTCCTCCTTGAATAATAAGCATCTGTGAACGCAAAATTTCATCTATAACTGCATAATATTTTTCGATTTCAAACAGTATCGAAAATGTTAATTCTATTGGCGAAATAGATTCAACCAATAAGATTATGTTTTTCTTATCAGTTGTCATTCCCCACGAAAACTTCATCTCGCCTTCATCAACATTCATATGCAACTTTAGCATATTCTCTATTTTGTTATTATTTGATGTATCTATTACAATAGCCGGAATAGGTTTCCCATCACAAAAATCATGTTGTAATACCAATGCATCATTAACAATATTCACAACATTTTCACTCACAGTAATCATCTTTCTTTTAAATTCCATAATCTATCAACTCTTCCTGCATATATATAATCTTTTCAATACATTTTTGACCATGAATATCTTCAACATTCAATTCAGAATATTCAATTTGCAAATCGTTATAGGTATCAATTGGTATATCAAAAATACACCAGCCCATTTCTGAGGAGTGTGCCCCGATATTCTGGGCAAGCGAAAAATATTTTATTCCTTCATCTATCTGGGCATCTTTATTTAAAGATGGTCTATATATAATATCTTCTAAACAAAAAAGCCGCAATACAATATTATTAATCGAGGTTGCTTTATCAGATATATTACCTACTCGAATATTTAACCACACTTGTACAGTGCTACTCTTCTTATCTTTTTTAATTATCGAATCAAGCACTTTGATATTAAAGTTCGGTTCACCATCTTCATACTGTTTTCTTTGCAATTCCAATTGTTTATTGGCAATCACACACGCGACAACAGATGCTATTGCTGCAATTACGGAAATTAAGCATGCACCTATTGATATATAATCGCTTACCTCTAATCCATTTATAATTTCTTGCATATTACCTCCCATCTTGTTATATCCCAAAACCATTCTAAGCCACAATATTAATCTAACAAAGTTTTCTAAATTGATCCTCGCTTTAGTCTTCTTCGTTGTAACTTTTTCCAAATGGATCTTGCATCTTCACATACTTTCTGTTCAAAGCCAAGAGTATCTACTAATATCTTCTTATCCACTATGTCCAATGCATCTTCAATATTTTGGTTGTTCCTTACAATTGAATCAATTTGCTCCAACAAGTCCCGTACTTCTTCAATAGGAACCAAATCTAACTTCGGTACATAAATATTTCCCACTTCGCCCGGAAGGATTTCTAGCACACCACCACCATAACTTCTTCCACAAAGTTCAGTAAATGCAAAAGAAATACTGTTGTAATAAGATAAAATTGCCCGCTCTGGTTCAATGCCTTCATTAAATTTGATTCTATGCATCGTGTCAGTAGATACTGCCTCGCACTGATTCAAAACAAATTTAGGGTACAAATTATTTCTGCGTAAAAAGAATGCGTCCGGCACCCATATAGAGGGAATACGATACCATCTATCTCTAATAGAACATTTATAACCTTTCTCTAATCTTTCTATACTGCTTCAGGAACACTTCTAAAGTAACCTGTCTCTTCCCAAACCTTTTTATCGGGGCAATAATAGTTGTATTCATTCGAATCTTCCATCTTTATTTCTACACCGAATTTGAGAATCCCTTGCTGAATACCAACTCTTACATACTGAGCATCCTTCCCCATAGCCTTCGCTATCTCCTTAATCGGAACATTCCTTCCTGTAAAAGCCGGTAAATCAACTTTGTATTGAATTTCCGGCATTCTATGCACCTCCTCATTTCTTTCAGAGCATCATTTGCTCTGTTTGCGTTTTGTATTATACAGAGTCTTTATTGCTCTGTCAAGAGTACTAATAGCTATGTTGACAATTCTATTTTCGTGTGTTAAATTATATTCCACAGGAGGTTGATAAGATGAATACTGGTAAAAAGATTAAGCTAATCCGTACATTTCGTGGATTTACACAAAAAGAGCTTGGTGATTTAGCCGGCATTCATGAAGTCGCAATTCGCAAGTATGAGTTAGGAAAGAACCTTCCAAAACCGGAACAATTACGAAAGATTGCAGACGCATTGAATGTAAATGTCAACACACTTGCAGAATTTGATATACAGACAGACGGAGATATACTACCTCTCCTGTTTGCTATCGATGAAGCATTTCCCGCCACCATCAAAGATGTAGACGGTACACCGGGAATCTTCTTTGAAAACAAAAGTCTGGTACAGTTTCTGAAGGATTGGCAGGCTATGAAAGAATTATTACAATCAGGCAGTCAGACACAGGACAATTATGAAATATGGAAGACAATCCGTCCGAGTGTTACAAAGGTAACCCACGAAGAGTAATCATTCAGCGAACAAGTTCACTGAGTGATTGCTAAGGATTGCAGAGGCGCGCCAATGAAATTATTATGCTTCGCATAATGCGCCCCTCGCAGGCAAGAACACTAACGTGTTCTTGATTGCCACGACTCGCTTATCAGCTTGCTGAATTAAAGCGAAAGGAATGGTGCAAATGAAGTTACCCAACGGATACGGAAGCGTTGTAAAACTTTCCGGCAAAAGAAGAAATCCTTATCTGGTGCGAAAGACCAACGGCTGGCACTTCGACAAAGAAAAGGATAAACAAGTTCAGGATTTTATCATTATAGGTTATGCTCCCACCAGAGCAGATGGCTTGCAGATGCTGGCAGACTATAATAAGAATCCATTTGATACGAAGGCTGCGAAGATGACCTTTGATGATGTATATGAGGAATGGTCAAAGCGCAAATACCCTACCGTATCAGAATCCAATGTAAAAGGCTACACAGCCGCTTATAAGACATGTAGCAGTCTATATCATAAGGTATTTAAGGATTTGAAGCTTGTGGACTTACAAACAGTCATTGATACCTGCGGTAAGAATTATCCCACCTTAAGGAAAATCAAGGTACTGTTCAATCAGCTTTATGATTTTGCTATCAAGAATGATATTTGCAATAAGGATTATTCAACCTTTGTAGATGTTGTTCAGTATAAGGATCGCAATCCGAATAAGTATGACCGAAACAAATTTATGAAAGAAGAAATTGAACTAATATGGGAGCAGAAAGATGATAAGTATTATCAAATCATACTGATGCTGCTGTATAACGGAGTAAGAATTTCAGAGTTCCTGGATTTGAAAAAGGAAAATGTTCATCTGGACGAGCAATACTTTGATGTGATTAGTAGTAAAACCGAGAACGGAATTCGAAAAGTTCCTATCGCCGATAAGGTCTTACCTTTCTACAAGGCTTGGTTTGAAGATAATCAGGACTGCGAATATCTTATCCATACACCGGATGGCAAACACTTTCAATACCGTAATTATTATGACAGCTACTTCCATCCATTGATGGAGCAACTTAAGATTGACCGCACACCACATTGCTGCAGACACACATGTATCTCAATGTTAGCAGAAGTTGGTATTAACCAGACGATTATCAAAAAGATTGTGGGACACTCAGGTGCAATGACACTCACCGAGAAAGTGTATACCCACTTTGATATAAAGGAGCTTGTTGATGCGATTAATAAGATTTAAACAAAGAAAAGGACATTCCCCAGTATCTCTACTGAAAAATGTCCTATACATATCAATATCTTTGTTGCATACCTGCTGCATATGTGTTGCATTCGATGTAAATTCCAACACATCTGACGACATTCCACAACTTCTGTAACCCTTGAAAAATGGGCTTTTCTTGATATCTTCGTTCTTGAAAGATTATCTCACAGTTAACTGTGGTGCTGATCTTCGTATCGTTGTCATCCGTTATCTTTACCTTCAGGTTATATGTTCCCTCCTGATAAATTTTTCCTGTGACCCTTCCTGTTATATCAACACTCAAGCCATAGTCATCCCTGTCTATGCTATAAGTGTATTTTCCTGAACCGCCTGCGACAGATGCAGGCTTCACACTTACTGAATAATATTTATCATCCGTGTCTATCATGCCGTATTGAGGTATATAATACGCCGAGATCACCGACGAACTGGTGACATTCCATGTGATTATGTATGTAACTATATCCCCCAGCTCATCAACAGACTTAATTGATGTTTTCGTTGTTCCTGTCTTTCTCACTGTTCCACTGAAACTGATCGAGTTACTTCCATCCGGTTTTATTGCATATTTCACACCATCAGGGAGCTTGTCTACAGTAAATTCACATATTCCTCTTGCGCGATCCACTGTAAAGTCTCTGCTGAATGACTCATTCTGTTCAAGTTCATAAGTCATATAAACCCTTCTATTTGAATGGTCTTTTGAATAATAAGTCTCAATACTTGACTTACCTGTGCCATCCAGTCCATCTACATAAACACGGACTCTCACATAATCGCTTAATGAGCATCCTCTTCTCAGCGCTATGGTGTAGGTTTTATTGTCCTTTGTCGTCATGCCGTCCAATGGAATGGTATAGTTATATGTTCCATTCAGTACCATGTTCGCCTTTACAACAAAACGAAAAGCCGGATATACAATCCACTTATTGCATCCCCGGCTTCTCGTCTTATTCCATTATCTGTCACTCATCATCACACATCCTGTATCCCACGCCCAGCTCATTGATGATAAAACTCTTCTTGCCCGGCTTCACTCCGAACTTCTTTCTTATATTCGCCATATTGACCTGAAGTCTCTTGGTGCTTCCCATGTCATTGTAGCCCCAGACCTCCTTGACTATAAAACTGTATGTAAGCATCTTGCCCGGATGTCTGGACAGAAGATCGACTATGTTGTACTCAGTCTGAGTCAGCTTGATCTCCTCATCCCCTATGAACACTCGTCTGGCCTCATAGTCAATGAGCAGATCCCCAGTCTGGAATTTCCCTGTCGGCAGTTCACTGTCATGTGCCTGGTAAAGCACTGTGCGGAGTGCAGATCTGACCCTGGCAACCAACTCCTCAGAGCCAAACGGCTTGGTCACATAATCATTTGCCCCAAGATTTAACGCCTCAACTTTATCCTTCTCATCTGATCTAGCAGACAGGACTATGACCGGCGTGAAATCCGTCTTCCTTATCTCCGTCAGGAATGCTATTCCATCCTTGTCAGGAAGTCCAAGGTCAAGTATGACTATATCCGGCCTGTGGGACGCATACATCATTAGTCCGCTCCCGCAGGATGTGGCTATGATCGTCTGATAGCCATTTGCCTGCATCAAAGTATCCAGCAGATTGTTGATATTCTGTTCATCTTCTATTATAAGAACCTTGTACTTATTATTGCTCATCTGTAACCTCCATCGCAGCAAGTGTGAACCTGAATACTGCTCCACCATTTTTTGAATTATAAGCGCTTATCTCTCCGCCGTGTGCCTTCACTATAGTGGCACATACGGAAAGCCCTATCCCTGCATTTCTCCGCTTCTGGCAGTCCGCCGATACGCTGTCCGAGCTGTCTCCCAGAAGCCCTCCATCGAACAGATGCTTCATTCTGTCCTCAGGGATTCCGGCACCATCATCCTTTATCTCAAATACGACGCTTTCTTTATCCTGTGCCACGCTGAGAGCCAGCTTCTCCATCCCCTCCGCATGCTGTACGGCATTTTCAAGGATATTGATGATGACCTGCTCTATGAGGATAGCATCCATAGGAATGATGACCAGATCATCCGGAAGTTCCACATCCACCTCCTGATCCGGGTATCTCTTTGCGAACTTGATAAGCACCGAATCTATCAGCTCATCGAGGGCTATCGGTGTCTTTATGAGATTGATGTCGCCGTCCAGTCTCGTTACGGACAAAAGGTTTTCCACCATACGATAGAGCCACTGTGAATCCTGCTGGATACCCCGGAGCATCTTCTCGCGCTGCTCGTCCGTGAACTCTCTGCCACTCTCTATTAGGGCCGAGCTTGCACCATATATAGTTGTAAGTGGAGTCCTGAAATCATGGGATACTGCCCTGAGCAGGTTTGCCCTCATCTTCTCCATCTCACTCTCCTTTTTTATCATTTCCTGGCGCTTTATCTTACTGGTAAAGCCACAGGTTATAAACGCGATGGCTATCATGATAACCGCCGATGTGATATTCTCAGGTATCATGAAGTCTATCTTGAAATACGGAAACGTAAATGCAAAATTCACTATGATCACGCTGATTATCGATGCGATCATTCCGTATACATATCCGTCCGTGAATACAGATATAAGAAATACAGACAGCACCATAACCGCCGGTATCATAATATCCGTCTCAAATGTTTTCTTGATGACAAGGCACAATGCGAAACCTACGATGATTATACCTGTCAACAGCAATACGTTTTTTAGTATGTTCTTTGCATTTTTCATAAGTATTATCCAAACCTGTAAATTTTAAAGAAAGCGCCACCAGTACACCTCATGTCACAAACGACATAGATCTTACCAGCGGCGCCCGCTTTCACACATTCAAGTGAAGTATATCATGCCTATAGTTAAGATGCAGATAAAGAAATATCTACAATATGTGGAGCAGGCGCATTCCGATGCGCTTCGCGCAGCGCCCGCATTATCATAAGGAATCCACCCTTATGATATATTCTTCAGCGCTTCTTCAAGGGTGTGCCATCCGAGGACCGCGCACTTTACTCTGGCCGGCATATGCGCTATATCCTTGAGCGCTGATGCCTCCTCAAGCTGGTCTATCTCCTCGTCTGTCGCCTCTCCCTGTATCATCTTCAGGAAGAGCTGTCCAAGCCTCAGAGCCTCATCCTTGGTCTTTCCTATTATCATTCCCAGCATGATATCTGCCGATGCCTGGGATATAGCACATCCGTCTCCCACGAATGATCCATCCTCGATGACTCCGTTCTCAACCTTCAGTTTAAGCCAGATGTCATCACCGCAGTTGGGATTTACGCCCTCCAGCACAACATTTGCTGCAGGAAGATCATATTTGAAGTCAGGTCTCATATTGTGCTCTGTCAGGATCTCGTTATAAAAATTTCTACTCTGCATATCCCATTCTCCTTCTCACATTTGCGACACTCTCCACAAATGCATCTACCTCTTCATCTGTATTGTAGAACATAAAGCTTGCCCTTGTCGTATTGTACACGCCCAGGTGTACAAGCAGTGGCTGTGCGCAGTGATGTCCCGCTCTCACATCTATTCCATCCGCCGCCATGATCTCGCTGACATCATGCGGATGCACATTATCTATGGTGAACGCCACTATTCCGGTGTGGTTCTCTGGCTTATCTGAGCCGATCACATGCACATGAGGAAGCTTCGCTAGTCCCTCCATGGCACGGGTGGTAAGCTCCAGCTCTCTCTTTTCTATATAGTCAAATCCAACCTCTTTGATGTAGCCTATAGCAGCAGCAAGTCCCACTGCACCAGCCGCATTTACCGTACCAGCCTCAAACTTGTGTGGAAGTTCGGCATATACAGCGCCATCCCTTGAAACTGAATCTATCATCTCTCCGCCTGACATAAATGGAGGCATGGCGTCAAGCAGCTCCTGTCTTCCGTATAACACGCCTATTCCCATAGGTCCCATCAGCTTATGACCTGAGAATGCGAAGAAATCAGCGCCAAGCTCATGCACATCTATAGCCATATGCGGTGTGCTCTGTGCGCCATCGACAACAACGACCGCGCCAAAGCTGTGCGCCCTGTCAGCCATCTTTCTGACCGGATTCACGCATCCGAGAACATTTGACACATGACCTACTGCAAGCAGCTTCGTGTGCTCGTTGATTCCGGAATTGATGGTCTCGTCAGTCAGCGTTCCATCCTTCTCACAGTCGAGATATCTGAGAGTTGCGCCTGTGACTCTGGCTGCCATCTGCCATGGAAGCATGTTGCTGTGGTGCTCCATGATCGTAACTGCTATCTCGTCACCGGCTTTCAGGTTGTTCAGTGCGTAGCTGTATGCTACGAGGTTGAGACTCTCCGTTGTGTTTCTTGTGAAGATGATCTCCTTCTCAGAGTCAGCGTGAATGAAATCCCTGACAACCTTTCTGGCACTCTCATACTTCTCTGTCGCCTCAAGACTGAGCGGATAAAATCCTCTCAGTGGATTCGCATTGCTCTTCTCGTAGAACTCTCTCTCAGCGTCTATGACAACCTGTGGCTTCTGCGCTGTGGCCGCATTGTCTATATAAGCTGTGTCATTATTTCTTAACAGAGGAAAATCCTCTCTATAATTCCTGTCTGTCATATTCCATTACCTCCGCAAGCTGCTTCTCCACCAGCTTCTCTGTGTTCTCGTCCTGGATCTTGCGGTAGAGGACCTCCATCTTGCCCTTGGTCATCATGTCCTCGGCTGTCTCCATATCGATTCCCCTTGATGCGAAATAGAACAGTGTATCCTCATCAAGCTCACCGATGGTCGCTCCATGTGAGCCCTCAACATTCTCCTCTGCACAGAGGATGAGTGGTATAGTTTTGTTCACCACATCATCACCGAGCAGCAGTACATTCTCCGTCTCAGCACCCTTCGAATCCGATGAACCTGTCTTGAAATCTATCGAACCTCTGAATATCTTCTCAGCAGCATCCTTAAGTGTTCCATCCACCTGTATGTTGCAGTTGGTCTTCTTGCCTATATGGTTAACCACAAGGTTGATATCTATGACCTGCTTTTTCTGACCAAGGTAACCTATATCCATGTTGGTTGATGCGCGCTTACCTATAAGCTCAGTTCTCACGCCATTGTACAGATTGCCCTTACCTATAAATATCTGAAGGACATCGAGCTGTCCGTTCTCTGCACACTCACTGCCAACATCGTTGAGTATGGTCGTGTTCTCATCCTGCATAAATATCTGTACAAGACGTATGTGTGCATCCTTCTCTATATTAAAACGTGTACGGAATGCCAGGCTGCCGCCCTCTGCATTCTCGCCAAATGTCTCTATGACTGTCATGTCTGAACCGGCATCTGCCTGCACGTAAGCATAACCGCTGCTGCCATTTGCCCCGGTTCCATTTATCAACACGTGTACTGTCTGCCCTTTATTGGTCTCGTCCGCAACAAGTACACTTCCTGCTGCCTGCTGTGCGAAGAGCACGTCCGCATCTCTTCCTGCACCAGTCTCTATTCCATCGAAATCAGAAGCCTGCTTGTCAGCTTCCTTGCCGCCATCTATCTTCACACTGCATCCCGTCATGTCCGGATTCCAGTTAAGTGCTGTGTCGTTCATGCGAAGCCAGTACCATGTCTTTGCCGGGAGTCTGTTGATCTTCATCTCATTATTGTTCTCCATGTCACGCACCTCCTTAACCTATGCTGCCCTTCATCTCAAGACGGATGAGGTTGTTCATCTCAAGAGCATACTCAAGCGGCAGCTCCTTCGATACATTGTCTGCAAATCCACTGACGATACATGCTCTCGCGTCTTCTTCACTCATTCCTCTGGACATCAGGTAGAACACAGCCTCGTCACTGATGCTTCCTATCTGTGCCTCATGTCCCACATTTACCTTCTTGGTTCTGATATCCATGGCCGGTATTGTGTCCGAACGCGATATCGAATCAAGCATAAGTGACTGGCAGGAAACTGCTGCCTTGGAGTTCTCAGCCTCCTTTGTCACTACAACGGATGAACGGAATGTGCTTATACCGCCATCCTTGGAGATAGACTTTGTGTTGATATATGAGCTTGTGTCAGGCGCCGCATGAACTACCTTCGCTCCTGTGTCAAGGTTCTGTCCCTTACCGGCAAATGTAACTCCGGTGAACTCCATCCTGGCGCCCTTGCCCTTGAGCACGCTCATCGGGTAAAGGTATGACACATGTGAGCCAAATGAACCCGATACCCACTCGATGGTTCCGCCCTCTTCAACTCGGGCTCTCTTGGTGTTCAGGTTATACATGTTCTTTGACCAGTTCTCTATGGTTGAATATCTGAGCTTTGCGTTCTTGCCGACAAAGAGCTCAACACAGCCTGCATGAAGGTTTGCAACATTGTACTTCGGTGCTGAACAGCCCTCTATGAAGTGGAGGTCCGCTCCCTCATCTACTATGATGAGTGTGTGCTCGAACTGACCCGCGCCCGCTGCATTAAGTCTGAAGTATGACTGAAGCGGGATCTCAACCTTTACTCCAGGTGGCACATATACAAATGAACCGCCTGACCACACAGCTCCGTGAAGCGCTGCAAATTTGTGATCATGAGGGGTGACAAGCTTCATGAAATGCTTCTGCACCATGTCTGCATACTCGCCGGTGAGTGCACTCTCCATATCAGTGTACACAACTCCCATATCCGCAACCTCCTGACGGACATTGTGATATACGAGCTCTGAATCGTACTGCGCGCCAACTCCCGCAAGGGATTTTCTCTCAGCCTGAGGGATTCCAAGTCTCTCAAATGTATCCTTGATATCCTCAGGAACTTCATCCCAGCTGCCCTTCATCTTGGTATTTGGTCTTACGTAAGTAACTATGTTGTCAATATCCAGACCCTCGATGGATGGGCCCCAGTCAGGCACCTGCATATTGTTGTATATCTGTAAAGACTCAAGTCTGAAATTCTGCATCCATGCCGGATCATGCTTCTCCTTTGAAAGCTGCTCAACTATCTCAGGTGTAAGACCAGCTTTAAGCTTGTAGGCATCCTTGTCGTCATACTTGAAGTCATATATATTTCTGTCTATGTCCTCTACATATGTCTTTTCCTTCATCTTCTATATCCTTTCATACTCTGCAAATCCTGACTCGTTGATCTTGTCCACAAGTGACGCATCGCCGGTCTCTATGATCTTGCCCTCAACCATGACATGTGTGTAGTCAACGGTGAGCGACTCAAGGATCTTGGTGCTGTGTGTGATGATCAGCAGACTTCCCTTACAGTTCTTCTGGTATTCCTCGATACCGGCTGATACTGTACGGACTGCATCTACGTCGAGTCCTGAATCTGTCTCATCAAGGATCGCCAGTGACGGCTTGAGCATCAGAAGCTGAAGGATCTCTGCCTTCTTCTTCTCACCACCTGAAAATCCCACATTTAGGTCTCTCTCTGCATATGACTGATCCATCTGAAGGATCTCCATGGTTCTCTCAAGCTCCTTCTTGAAATCCCAGAGACGGATTCTCTTGCCGGTCTTCTGCTCAAGGGCATTCCTTATAAATGAGCTGAGTGTCACACCTGGCACCTCAAGAGGATTCTGGAATGAGAGGAATATTCCTGCCTTTGCACGCTCATTGACAGCCTCCTCTGTGATGTTTTTGCCGTCAAACCATATCTCGCCCTCTCTGACTGTATATCTAGGATTGCCCATAAGTGCATATCCAAGAGTTGACTTTCCGGTTCCGTTAGGTCCCATAAGTACATGTGTCTCACCCTTGCCGATCTCCAGGTTCACACCGTGAAGGATCTGTTTATCCTCAACATCAACATGTAAATTCTTAACTTCCAATAATTTTTTATCTGACATCAGTCTGCCTCCTTTTATACCAAGCCCGGCAATTGCTTTATCACTGCTATATCCGGCGATTCAATTGTCCCGCTTTAATTATCTTTTTGCTTATATCAAATTACTCCGCTCATTCCACATTTCTGGCTATATCAGCCAAAGTCTTGCTTTTAAAATAATCTTGTATCAGCTCAGCCAGCCCTCGCCATATCGGCAGAGTGTAACACTGCTCGGATCTGTCACAGGTCATCGTGCTGTTCTTCATACATGCCACAGGCGCAAGCCCACCTTCCGTGAGTTCAAGTATCTCCCACAATGTATATTCATCAGGAGCCTTTTTGAGTCTGTAGCCTCCGCCATGTCCGCTGGCTGCCTCTATCAGATTTGCCTTGGACAGCATGCGCATTATGCTCTCCAGATACTTCTGGGACAGCTCCTCTTTCTGAACTATTTCTTTTAACGGAATAAATCTGCCGTCGTGGTTTATGGCAAGGTCTGCCATGACCCTAAGGGCATATTCTCCCTTTGAAGAAATCACCATATCTGTATGTCCTCCTTACATATGAGTGTGACCACATTCCAGCCGCAAATACACGGTCATTCCAGTCATCACCCTCATCCGCCATTTTTAGGCGTAATAAGCCAATATCTGACTCGCAAAAATAGGATATTCCCATTTACCTACTATGTCAATAGGTTAATACACAAAAAATAATAGAAGGTGTACTAACCTTCCATTATTTTATCAATTTGTCATCTGTCTAAACCCTGTTGCCTTCATAATATGTCACTATCATACCGCCTTTTCCCATATAATAGCTGCACAGCCCGCTTGCGGGTACAACGCTCACATCCGTATCAAGCCACTCGGCTTTGATAAGATGTCCCAGTTTCTCTGCTCCCTCCTCATTCATGCAGTGGCTTATGACAAGTTCCCCGCCATCAAATCCGGCCTCCCTTAAAGTATCTATCATCTTACCATATATCTTCTTAAGTCCCCTGAACTTATGTCTGAGTTCTATCCTGCCGCCGGGTGATGCCACACCTATCGCTGATATGCTGAACCTGTGCGCAGCATACCCCACCAATTTGTTCAGGCGCCCTGCCTTTATAAGGTTATCCAGACTTCCAAGTGCAAACATCACCTGTGTCTCCCTCGCCGCTTTGTCAGCAACGCTTACTATTGTATCGAATGAATCCCCATCCTCAATCCCTTCGCATATTGCATGCAACAGATGTTCAGGGAATACTCCCGCACCACATGTATTTATAACCGCGATATTCCTGTCCGGGTTCTTCTCAAGCGCCATATGCCTTGCAGCTATGGCACTGTTGTAGCTGCCGGACAGCGCAGACGACAATGTAAATGCAAGCACATTGTCAGCATCCCCCCACGCCTCAAGCCACGCATGCGGCGAAGGGCAGCTCGTTCTGCCGCCCTCACGGCTTCTGTCAATATGTTCGAGCATATCCCCTGTATCCATATCATCCCCATCCATGTAATCCATATCATCCACCGATATTGTAAACGGAACCACTTCATGATCTATATCTGCATCCTCCGGCACGAGCAGGCCACACCCCGAATCCGTCACCAGCTTCCAGCCATCAAATAATCTTTCTTCTTTTTTCTTCATCTCAGCTATACCTCCAAATCATCGCATATCCATCTGAAAGTATTATGAGAAATTTTCCCCACTTCTATACACCACGTATAATCCCTATATTTTTACCCCCCCCCGTTTTTCCACTCTGAGTGGCAAAATTCGCTTTGTTAACGCATTTGCAAAACAAAAAGGTATGATCAAGCCGTGCACACCCGGGCCTGATCATACCTTTTTATCTATTAGTTCTTAACTTTGACAACGTCCTTCTTCCTGTACTTCTTCACCTCGTACAGCTTCTCATCAGCCATGGTCATGGCATTCTGAAGACCTTTCTTGTCGTATTCCAGAATCTGGCAGCTTCCAAGAGATACACTAACCTTGTAAGGCTTATCACAGTGCTCATTAAACTTCTCAAATGAACTGTATACTTCCTCAGCAAATGCATCTGCAGCATCAGAATCCTTAAGGTCGAGTACAAGACAGCAATACTCGTCACCGCCAATTCTGCCGACAATTCCTTCATCCCCCACAGATTCTATCAGGATATCGCCTATGGTTTTCAGCGAAAAATCGCCCTCATCATGACCATATCTGTCATTGATGATCTTGAGACTGTTCATATCGGCATAGAATACCGTAGCAGATCTCCCCTGCTCCTCACATTCCTTAAGCAGCTGTAATGATCTGTCAAAGAAACCTCGTCTGTTCATGATCCCTGTCAGTGGATCCTGTTTTGACAGATTGTCAAGCATAATGTTGTTTTTCTGCAGGATCGCCATACTCTCCTCAAGACGTTTCATGATCTCCTCGTTCGTCTTGAGCAGATTGATCATCTTGACAGCAGCCGAGACCTGATTCCCAAGGAATTCCCCATTTATCAGGACGCCTTCCGTGAGATCACATAGAAGAACTCCATAGAGTATTTCGTTGGAATACAGCGGCAAAAGTACATATGTTCCAGATCCTTCCACACCGAGGCTCTCAAAATCATAGAGATTCGATGACGACACCTTCTGATTCACAGTGATCACACTGCTGACCTTCTCCTTCAGATCCTTAGTCTTCAGATACAGCTGATCCGGAAGTTCAAACGGTTCGCCGATCAGATGTATTATCGGCTCCTTATATAGGAATATAAATGCATTCTCTATATCCAGCCAGTCCATAGTGCCAAGAATCTCTCCATAACTCCTGTCATTGCCCCTGTCAAAACTCAGAACCTTCTGGATGAATGTCTTCATCTTGAACTGGGTCTTATTTCTCTCCTCCCACTGTTCCGAGAGCATATGGTTCATTGAGAGATATCCCTCAATAACATTCTTACTACGTTTTCTTGATCCGCCTTTTTTACAAAAGGAATCTCTTCTGATAAACTCAGTCGGAAGTATCTTACTCTCAACCTGCCTGCCATCAATGAGCCCAACCATAAGATTTACAGCCTCTGAGCCAAGTTTTCCCGCGTCTGCGCGCACAGTCGAGAGCGTCGGATATATCTGTGTAGCCCACTCAATATCATCGTAACCCATGACTGATATATCTCTTCCCGGCAGAATATCCCTTGCCTTAAGTTCTTCATAAAAACCAGATGCACAGGAATCATTCACACAGAACACTCCCTGCATATCTGGATTTCTGTCCAGAATATCTCTGAAAACCTCTTTTGATTCTGATGTAAGATTGCCCTCCACATAAAGCCCCGGATCAAACTCTATTCCATGAGCCTCAAGCACCTCCATGTAGGTTCTTCTTCTCTCATTTGCATCATAATTGGAGTCCGGACCGCCTATCATGCCTATTCTTGTATAACCAAGTTCCTCAATCATATAATTGAGTCCCTCTCTTATGCCTGCTCCATTGTCATATCTGACACAAATCTGATCTGGCTCATCTGCAGCCACTATCACACACGGCATCTGCAGATATCTTTTCATGAATTCTCTGATACGCTCCTTGGTTGCAAAACAACCTATGCAGCTTGATGCAACTATAACACCGTCCAGATTTTCCTTTGTAGCATAGGAGAACAATGTCTGATACTGATATTCATAATATATATCTGATGTTTCTGAGTATTCCCGGTCAAGAAACTTACCCGGAATGACAACGATATTGACATCAAGTGTCTTTGCCCTCTCTATAACCCCATGACAGAGCAGCCTCGTAAAATCATCCGTGATTCCGCCCACCAGAACGCCTATCGTCTTTCTCTTCATAACAACACCCCTTGACATTCTCTTCCAAAGGCAGGATCTTACTTGCTGACTGTGGATGCTACAATCTCCATATTGCCCTCAAATACAGGCTTGCTGTATCCATTTGGCAGGATAAAGTGATCGCCCTTCTTTATGGCGTTTCCATCCACTGTTCCACTTCCCTCAACCACAGACATGATAAGGAACGGCTTGTCGCCCACATTCAGCTCTGCCTTTCCCTCAACATCCAGCTTGTATACTGTGTAATACTTGCAGCTTATAAGCTCACAGAGTTCATTTGCCTTGTCCGCCTTGACACTTATAACGCTGTCCTCAACTGGCTTTGCAGGGACTGTTATAACGTCTATGCTCTGCTTTACGTGCAGATCTCTAGGTTTTCCATTGCTCAGTCTGTCATAATCGTACACTCTGTATGTGATGTCACTGTTCTGCTGTGTCTCAAGAAGCGTGATTCCTCCTTTGATCGCGTGTACTGTGCCAGGATCTATCTGAATGAAATCCCCCTTCTTAACCGGGATCTCTCTGATAAATTCCTTCCATTTCTTTCCTTCAATCATATCACATAATTCTTCTTTTGTCTTTGCATTATGGCCAATTACAAGTGTTGAATCATCCTTACAGTCAAGAATATACCAGCACTCCATCTTGCCAAATGAGCCATTCTCATGCTCCGCCGCATATGCATCGTCCGGATGCACCTGGATGCTCAGGTCATCCTTCGCATCGATTATCTTTATAAGCAGTGGGAATCTGACACCGTCTATACCGCCAAATAACTCCCTGTGGCTGTCCCAGAGTCCAGCGAGTGTCTGACCTGCAAACTCACCGTTCTTCACTGTACAGTTGCCATTCTCATGTGCAGCAACTCCCCAGCACTCTCCTATATCATCACCTTCAACATCATAACCATACTCTTCTCTGAGCTTTGTGCCTCCCCAGATATTATGTGTAAACACCGGATTCAAAAAAAGTATTTCCTTGCTCATTGTCATTATCCTCCTTTTCCAATCATATAACCTGTTTTATATCAATTTCAACCCCTGCCATATGATTGCCAAAGCTCTCAGAACCAAATTCAGCCCGGCTTACTGCCAGGCTGTCATAATCTAAAAGGTTTGGCAATCACCTGCCAATACTTTTGTTTAAGAGGGGGCCCCCGAAGGCGGTGGGCACCGCCTTGGGGAATGAGAAAAAATTAATACAATTGCCGCGTATGAGTAGGGGCTCATAGCGATCTATAACTAACTATCTTCTACCGATCTCGGTATCAGAAGTTGTTACCACACTGTGTGACTTGATGTAATCTACGATCTCATCAAGCTTTGTAAATGCAAGGCCAACGTAGCTGTCGGCTGCACCGTAGTAAATAGCGATCTTTCCAGACTCGCTGTCGTGAATAGTAGCACATGGGAAGCATACATTAGGAACAAATCCGCGCTCCTCGTACCACTCTTCTGGTGTGAGAAGGAAGTTCTCACAACGATACTTAACGATCGATGGATTGTCGATATCGAGGATTGCACCACCGATTGAATATACATAACCGTTACACGTTCCTGATACTCCGTGGTAGAATAACAGCCATCCTTCAGAAGTCTCGATAGGGGCTGCACCGCCGCCGATCTTGAGTGACTCCCACCACTCGCTGCTCTTGCCCATGACATGTCTGTGCTTACCCCAGTAAACCATATCTGGACTCTCACTTACGAATATATCACCAAATGGTGTATGTCCACTGTCACTTGGACGTGACAGCATCACGAAATTGCCGTTGATCTTTCTTGGGAAGAGAACTGCATTTCTGTTAAATGGAAGGAACGGGTTCTCAACCCTTATAAATGTCTTGAGATCCTTTGACTTTGCGATACCGATAGCTGCGCCATAGAAATCCTGGCACCAGATTGCGTAATATGTATCCTCTACCTTTACAAGTCTTGGATCGTATGCGTATACAGGCATGAACTCTTCACCGTTCTCGTCAACGAACTTGATCTTCTCATCACTGATATTCCAGTGGATAGCATCCTCGCTCTCTCCGAGGTAGATGTAAGGAATTCCATTTACCTGCTCGCCTCTGAATACTCCAACAAACTTTCCTTCAAATGGAACTACTGCGCTGTTGAATATTCTTGCAACACCCTTTACAGGGTTTCTTCCTATTATAGGATTCTCTGTATATCTCCAAATTGGAGCATCATGATTGTCATTTGCCGGTCTATCTTGCCATGGCACATTTGGCACTGGTTCGCTGAACATTTTTACTTCTGACATAAGTACCTCTTTCTTCCGGCACCTTAGCCGGATCCTTTATTATATTCTCTTACTTGTCTGCATTCTTAAGGAACTCAAGGTTCTTCTTGATAAGGTCGCATCTCTGTGCTACACACTCAACGCTTCTTCCCGGATCAGAAGGTGTGTTGAATACATAGTCGATGAGTCTGTCAACTGTTGTTGTCGCAACATGCATTCTTGTATCGCTTGATGCGTAGTAGATGAACACTTCGTTGTTCTCGTTTACGATTGCACCATTTGTGAATACAACGTTTGATACGTCGCCGACTCTCTCCTCGCCGCGAGGTCCGATGAGCATTCCTGATGGCTCAGCGATAACCTTTGAAGGATCATTGAGATCTGTCGCAAATGCGTAGAGCACGTATCTGAGACCAGCGGCTGTATTTCTCACGCCGTGTGCGATGTGGATCCAGCCCTTGTCTGTCTTGATAGGAGGTGCGCCTGCACCGTTCTTTGCCTCTGTTATAGTGTGGTACTTACGAAGACTTGTCATCTTCTCCTCATCTATAACTGCATGCTCTATATCGTCGCAGAGACCGAATCCGATTCCGCCGCCGCTTCCTGTCTCGATGAAATCATCCATTGGACGTGTGTAGAATGCGTACTTGCCATCCACAAACTCAGGATGAAGCACTACATTTCTCTGCTGTGGGGAACGAAGAGTCTTGAGATTGTCAAGGCGCTCCCAGTGCTTTAAGTCCTTTGTTCTCACGATACCGGCTGCTGCAACTGCTGCTGAGAGATCATTTACAGTTGTATCCTTGCTCTCTGAGCAGAACACACCATAGATCCATCCATCCTCGTGCTGTGTCAGTCTCATATCGTATACGTTTGTCTCCTCCGGGCATACATCATCCAGAAGGATTGGGTAATCCCAGAAACGGAATCCATCGATACCGTTGTCACTCTCAGCTACGCCAAAGAATGACTTTCTGTCATTTCCCTCTATTCTTGCGACAAGATAATACTTGCCATTCAGGTAGATAGCACCTGAATTCATAACTGCGTTTACTCCGAGACGTTCAATGAAATATGGGTTTGTCTCAGGGTTTAAGTCATATCTCCATGTGAGAGGAATCATCTCTCTTGTGAGTACAGGGTACTCGTATCTGTCATAGATTCCGTTGTAGAAATCTGTCTTCTTATTCTTTCTCTCGAGAAGCTTGTTCAGCTTGTCGAGCTCTACATAATATTTCTCATTCATCATTTCCGGCATTCTCCTTATTTTTTGAAAGCATTTGAATGCTATTTACTTGTCGTCGGCAATTCTCTTCATTACCTCCAGGCACATTCTACCATTGTGATATGGACACTTCCAAGGCTCAACAATAGGTCGGCCAACTCTTGGTGTTCCATCCGCATTCAGATCCCAGAACCACTCTGATCCAGGTCTCTTGTCTATGAAGTATTCCTTTATGTACTCCCATACCTTCTCGGCAGCCTCGTAATACTTCTTATCGCCCGATTTCTGGTATGCGTTTATAAATCCTACTATTGATTCTGCCTGAACCCACCATACTCTTACCGTGTATGGCACGCCCTTTTCACATTCTGTCAGAACTGAATGTCCGTCGAAAGCAAGCTCATATATCTGCTCTGCAAGAATATCTGTTATCTTTGTTATCTTCTCTGTGTACTCTGCATCTCCAAGTACCTCGGTTGCCCGATCGAGCAGCCATGATGTCTCAATGTCGTGTCCGTAGGAGTACAGATTTATCAGAGTATTATAATCCTTGTCGAAAAATACTTCCTGTCTCTTGAGCTCTGGATTGTATACCTTATCGGCAAATACATCCAGCAGCCATTCCAGGCGCTCTTTAACCGCTGCATCCTTTGATACCTTGTAAAGCTCTGTGTAAGCCTCAAGTGCATGGAGCAGTGTGTTCATAGTTCTCTCTGCGAGAACTCCATTCTCAGAAAGCTTTTCATTTGACTCCGGCTTGAAATCTCTTGTGAATGCCTCGAGATAACCGCCCTCGTCAGTGCACTTCTCTTCTATTGTGTGGAAGAGCTGCAGGGCCAGGTCCAAAGCCTCCGGATCACCGGAAGCTTCGTAATAGGCGGATAAGGCATATATACTAAATGCCTGGTTGTAAGTGTGTTTTGTCGTGTCCTTGGGTGAACCATCGTAATTCATGGACCAGTATATTCCGCCATATTCCCTGTCTATACAATATTTTTTCAGAAATTCATATCCATGAGCAGCCTCATCGAGAAGCTTCGGGTCCTTCAATGTGTTATACGCACTTGCAAAGAACCATGTAATTCTGCTGTTGAGGATACATCCCTTCTCTGCTTTCTTGTCCAGATTCAGGTCGTAATCCATATATCCATAAAATCCGCCATACTCATCATCCCTCAGGGCCTCCCAGAATGGGATGATAGCATCTGTTAATTCTTTTTGAATCTCATTTCTCATATTCATGAACTCTTTTCTTCTAATAAATTATTAACCCTTTACAGCACCCTGTGTAATACCACTGTAGATCTGCTTCTGACAACAAATGAATACTACAAGCGCTGGTATGATCGAGATGATAACACCTGCACAGATCAGGTTGTACTGGCTTCCCATAGGTCCTACGAACTTGTAGAGTGAGATAGCCATTGTCTTGATCTCCGGGCTTATGAGGTAAAGGTTTGCAGCGTAGTACTCGTTGTAGATTACAACGCCCTTCAATATACAAGCTGTGACGATAGCCGGCTTAAGAAGTGGAAGTATGATCTTCCAGTAGATGGTCCAGTATGATGCACCATCCACGATAGCTGACTCGTCAAGAGATACTGATATGTTCTCCATGAACTGTATAAAGATGTAGATTGAGATAACATCCGTACCACAGCTCATGATGATGTAACCATATAAGTGATCGATGAATTTCAGATCCCCCATGATGTTGTAAACTGTAACCTGCATAGCAACTGCAGGGAGCAGTGATGCCATAAGGAAAAGTGTTCTGATAAAGCCGTTTCCCGGGAACTTAAATCTGTTAAGCACATATGCGAGCTGTGTTCCTATTACTACTGACACAAGGAGTACACATATCATGACTATAACTGAGTTGATAAACGCACGTCCCATGTTGGCAGTCGTGAACGCCTTTACAAAGTTGCTGAAGTTCAGAAAGCTTTCTGGAAGCTTCATTACTGAAGTAGCCTTATACTCGTCCGCTGTCTTGAAGGCGGTTGTAACACATGATATAAGAGGTACTACTGCACACAGTGAGAAAAATATGAGTACAAAGTACTTAAAGAAACCTCTTACATAATATCCAACGGTTCGTTTTTCTTTTATTGGTGCTATGCTTGGCACATCTGTCTTTCCTCTTGCCATGTTACTTGCCTCCCTTCGCAGAAGCAGCCATCTGCTTCATGTATTTCTTGGTATCTCTCTCCTGCTTCTTGCGAAGTTTCTTTGCCTTATAACTCTCATCATCTGAGCTTGAATCCTTAAAAATGTACTCAAAGAACAGCTTCTGAAGTGCAGCACATATAAGTATGATAAGGAGAAGTACAACAGCCATTGCTGAAGCAAGACCAACCTTCTGGCTTGTATGTGCTATCTTGTTCATGATGATGAAGTAAGTGCCTGTTCCGTTTGCACCTGTTGTGATGACGAAAGGCTGCTCGAAAGCACTGAGTGATCCTGTTATTGCTAAAATTACATTTAATGTTACGATTGTCTTGATACTTGGCAGTATGATATATCTGAACTGCTGGAATTTATTTGCACCATCAAGCTCTGCCGCCTCATAAAGTTCTGCATCTACCGACATGATAGCTCCGATGAAGAGAACCATCATCTGTCCAAGGTATCTCCAGACTGAGGTTGAAACCAGTGTCCAGTTGTTAACACTCTGGTCTTTGAGCCAGTATGGAAGGTTGTCTAAGTTAAATCCACACAACTGAAGAATCGAATCGAATACGAATCCTCTTGTGAAGAAGAATTTGAAAATGAAACCTACAGCAATACCGCTGATAAGGTAAGGGAAGAAAATAAAGCCCTTGAAAAGGTTACCACCTTTTACTCTGAAACTCAGAAGAGTTGCAAGGAAAAGTGCAAGCACTAACTGTACAAGTGCTCCTACGATGTAATACAAACTGAGCTTTAATGCACCGAAACAGTCTTTTCTTGTGAACACGTCGATATAATTTGCTAATCCTACGAATTCTCTCTTTTCTACAGGCGTCGTATATTTCATCTTGTAGAAACTAAACTTAACCATCTCTCCGAATGGTATATATGTAAATACTAATAGCAAAAGCAATGGGATAATTGCGAAGGCCGCGCATATTATAACCTGCTGCCCCTTCCTGCTTGACGCCCATTTACCAAAGCCGGATTGTTTTTTATTAGCCATACTCATTCCACCGCCTTTTTTAATTAGACCGGGGCGGGCCCATCCACCCCGGTCTGTAAATAGTTCTTTCTTTATTATATAGAAGTTAAATTACTCCTCATTAACCTCGATGCCTAATGACTCCTGAGCGTCTGACCACTTCTGGTTCCACTCGTTCATGATATCGTCGAATGACATATCGCCATTTGCAGCATGCTCGATGATGGCCTGGATCTTGTCGTTACCACCATTGCTTACGTTAAGCTCTGACTCTGAGTTGAGCTGATTGAGGTAATCCTCCTCGCCCTCAAGAGCTGCCTCGTCTGCAACGAAGTCAACACCGTCGAATGAGATCTTTGACTCTGAGCCAGGAACAAGTGCAAGTGAATCCTCGTTGTAAGCATATCCTGACTTCTCTGTCATCCACTTAACGAATACAAGAGCTGCCTGTTTCTCATCATCTGAAGCGTTTACGTTGATACCGTAGCAGTAATCTGCACCTGATGAAGCGTACTGCTTACCATTTACTGAGATAGGGAAAGGAATGTATCCGATATCATCTGCGTTAGGTCCGCCTGCTTCCATCTGTGGGTATGACCATGAACCAAGTACCATACATCCGATCTCGCCGTTGTTGATCATTCCCTTACATGACTCCCAATCTGTTGTTGAGTAATCATCCTCTGTAAGTCCCTGTGATACTGCATCGTAAAGGATCTTGTATACTGCATATGCATGTGTGTCATCACCGTAGTTCTTGAATGGATCCTTTGTATGGGCTAACTTCTGGTTCTTGTATGTAGCATCGCCTGTAGCTGTGATTGAGATATAATCATCCCAAGCTCCCATTGTCCAGCCTGCTGCGTAGTTTGTGTAAAGTGGGATACAATCTGGGTTCTTCTCCTTGATTGCCTTGAGTGCTGCGATGAACTCCTCTGGTGTCTTAGGTACATCTGTTACACCTGCATCAGCAAATACCTTCTTGTTGTATACGATACCCTGAGTTGTAGCTGTAAGAGGTACACCATATACCTGACCCTGATACAGCCATCTGTTTGAGTAATTTACAAGACTGCTCATTGTATCGTAATCGCCAAATGACATGAAGTATGTTGAAAGGTCTGCCATGTCAACTGCTGGGATACACATTACTGTCTCATAGTTTCCTGACTGAAGATGTGTAAGAGCATCCTCTGCATAGTTTGTATCTGTGATGATATCAACCTTGATGTTTGGATACTCCTTGTTGAAGTCCTCAAGATACTGCTTCCAGTTCTTTCCGCCGTAGTCATCTGAGTCCATATCAGTTCTGTTGTTGTAGAACTTGATCTCTGCTGAAAGATCTGTGAAGTCTGTTCCTAACTGGATGTCTGCATAAGACTTAATGCCCTCTGCACTTGCGTCCTCTGATGAGTCGCTTCCTGTTGCCTCTGTGTCAGCCTTTTTAGCTGCTGTTGTTGTCTCCTTGTCATCGCTTCCTGAGCCTCCACAACCTGCAAGTGATGCAGCCATAAGACCAGCCATGGCGATAGGTACAATACGCTTAAATTTCATAGTTTTGTCCTCCTTAAAACCTTCTTTATTTTTAACTTTATATTAAGTATACATTAATTTATTTTTTAGTCATCACCCATTCTTGTTTTTAATCACATCATCTTGTATTTTTCGTTAATTTTACCATTATCATTACATTTTTTCAATATCAAATGGACATTTTATCTATATGTTTTTACTTTTAATTGGTCTTTTATTGTTTTTTTAGCTAATTAACCACTATTTTACGCTACTTTTAGCTTGTGATGATTGTTTAATAATTGTATTATTATGGAAAGGAGGTGGTTTGCATGTTAGCAGAAGAGTTAATTTCCTGCACTATATTGTCAGGCTACAATGTTCAGAAAGATATTGATAACGCCAAATTCCACAGTGCGTTCTTTGCATATGAAGAATCAATGATAAACGATGGTCTGATTCATCTTCTAGCCAGCGGTGAGCTTTCTTTTGCCTATTCATGCAGTTACACCATCTCATTTATCCCGTGTTATCATTTCTTTTATATATATGAAGGAACTCTTACAGTAACATCGGGCAGCAGCAAATCATCATATCCAAAGAATACAGCTGCGCTTTTTGAAGCAGGATCAGAAATAACATACGCCACCAACGGCAAGTGTCATTTCTACGAGGCATTCATCCTCGGATCTCCACTTAGCCTGTATCACGAGTTCCTCCCCGAATCCATATCTTATAAAAAGGAATCCGCTGGAGCCTCTGTACTCTGGAGCCATCTTTCGCTGATAAACAAACTCCAGGGGGAGTTGTCTGCCACCGATATCTTCAGGATCTCCAAATGGTTTAATGACATACTGACCGAATTGTGTGTATTTATTGAGAATTCATCTAAGAAGAGGGATCGTGTTCCTTCTTATCTTTTATCGATAAAGAATCAGATGGATACAGACTATGCTGAGCCGCTTTCGCTTGACGACCTCGAAACAACATACAGGATCAGCAGATACAGGATCTGCAGGGAATTTTCACTTCATTACGGTGAATCACCTATGCACTATCTCAACAATCGTAGGATCGATGCTGCCAAAAGACTCCTTCTCACAACAGATCTGTCCGTCCACGAGGTCGGATCCCAGGTAGGAATCGAGAACACCAACCACTTTATCAACCTGTTCAAAAAAGACACCGGCACAACTCCGCTGTCTTTCAAGCAGGCTGCACCGGTGTCTATATCCGATCTGCATTACAATTGATATGTAGTTTTATTATCGTCCAACTATCTTTCTATTCTTGCAACACTATCCTTTATCACAATTCGTCCATCCACGACAAATATGCCATCAGTATATTTTTCGTTTGATATCTTTTTTATGATCTTATGCAGCGTCCTCTCTGCCATCTCCTGCATATTGATCTCGTATGTGGTCACACCTATATCGCAGGTTCCAGGATACATATAATTATCAAATCCCACAACAGACACATCCTCAGGGACTCTATATCCCGCAGCATTGAGTATCTTTATGAGCGTTGCAGCTGCAAGATCACAGTTGCACACAAACGCTGTAGGCATATCCTCCGGAAGTTTGAAGCAGTTCTCCTCGTCAAACTGTCCCGTCTTCACATCTCTGTCTGGAATAATCCAGTCTTCTCTGAACGGAATATTATGCTCCAACAAAGACTTTATATAGCCCAGATATCTGTCAGTTATACTGTTCGTTGAGCCTATCGTACCAACATACGCAATATCTCTATGTCCCATATCATACAGATAATTAGTCAGCATATAGCTTCCATAGAAACTGTTCGCTATAACCGTGTCTATCGGCCTCGAATTGTCATAGTAATCCACATACTCTATAGGAACCTTGGCTGTCTTCTCCAGCTTCTCCAGGTACTCCTTACCCATAGAGCCAACAACCACTATCCCATCTACCTTGTCATCCTCCAGAAGCATCGGCATCTCTGCATTCAACACGCTTTCTCTTGTAACGAACTCCAACATGGTAAAGCAGCCTCTTGCCACTGCCTTTTTGTTAAGAACCTGATACAACTGCCAATAGAACGATGGGTACTTGCCAAGATATATCTCTTGAATAAGAACTCCTATGTTGTACTTTTTCTTCGCCGTTTTCTTCCTGATCTCTGATGGGGACTGATATCCCATCTCGTCTGCCAACTGTTTGATCTGTGCTCTGAGCTCCTCGCTGACACCCTTCTGATCTGAAAGTGCCTTTGAGACCGTCACGGTACTCACGCCAACAATGGCAGCTATGTCTCCCAATTTTACTGATTTTGCCATAACTAGTCCTTCTCACTTTATTTTTTCACGTGGTTAAATAACTTAATTTTTATTTTATTTTTAAGTTAAACTATTGTCAAGCACAAAGTGATACAGTCTGCTCATATAATCCCCGCGCATGTCTTCAATGAGCATCCCTGCATTCATGAGGAGATCTCCCCCATACACCTCCTCCGTTCCGTCAAGGCTGTAATCCCCATCCGCAAGCAGTCCCACAAGCCTGATCTTCCTGCTGTGCACATTCGGTCTTCCCATAACCTGAACATACGTAACAAGTGCCTCACTCTTATCCCTGGCGACGACCATATAGCAGTCATACAACCCATTTTCCCTGTATGATGCTATTCTGTAATAATCCCCCTCTCTTACAAGATCATTATATTTATGATACATAGCCACCTGTTCAGGAATCATCTCACGTTCTTCTTCGCTTATCTTTGTGATATCGAGCTCATAGCCAAATGTTCCCGCCAGAGCCACATGTGCCCTGGTCATAAAAGGTGTACTCCTTCCAACTGTGTGATTAGGGCAATCCGATACATGGGCACCCATGGTTGAGAGCGGATATATCAGCTCTGTTCCCTCCTGTATTGTCAGCCTTTCTATGGCATCCGTGTCATCGGAGCACCATATCTGTGGACTGTAGTAAAGCATGCCAGGGTCGAATCTTGCACCACCACCCGAGCAGTTCTCAAGCAAGAGATCCGGGAAATCGTTAACAAGGCGCTCCTGCAGCTCATATACTCCAAGAACATATCTGTGTGCCAGTTCCCCCTGCCTGTCTCCAGTAAAGCAAACACTTCCTATGTCCGTGAGCTGCCTGTTCATATCCCACTTAACATACTCTATGTTAGCAGAAGACACGATATTTCTCACGCACCCGTACACATAGTCCCTGACCTCTTTTCTTGATAGATCCAGAACATACTGATTTCTCGAAAGTGTCGCTGTTCTCTCCGGAACAGCCAGTGCCCAGTCAGGATGCTTCCTATAGAGCTCTGAATCCGGTGATATCATCTCCGGCTCCATCCATATTCCAAACTTGAGGCCAAGCTTATTCACCTCGTCCACAAGGTACTTCAAGCCGCCCTTTATCTTATTCTCATTTACAAACCAGTCACCAAGGCTTGTCGCATCGTCATTCCTGTGACCGAACCAGCCATCATCCATGACCAGCATCTCTATGCCGTGCTCCGCCGCACTCTTCGCAATGGCCAGGAGCTTATCTGTGTCAAAATCAAAATATGTAGCTTCCCAGTTATTGATAAGCACAGGTCTCTTTTTGTGAAGATATCTGCTTCTTATCATATGGGATCTGTAAAAGTCATGAAGATTTCTGGTCATCTGTCCAAGTCCATCATGGCTGTATGTGAGCACAACTTCAGGAGCAGCAAATTCTTCTCCAGGTGTGAGCAGCCACTCAAATCCCTCGGAGTGGATACCCATGACAGCACGTATGGAATCAAACTGGGATTTCTCTATCTGAGCGATGAAGTTGCCTGAATACACAAAGTGCATTCCATACACATCGCCATTTGTCTGGTCTGCCTTCTTCGTCATCCATGCCATAAAAGGATGATCCTGGTGGGACGACTCACCGCGGAGAGAACTGACGTTCTGCTTGCCATAGGCTATCGGGCGTCTCTCGATCTGTCTCTCCCTGGCCCAGGATCCGTGAAGCGTGAGCATCTCAAAATCCTCATCATCCATATCTATACAGGCAGAATACACCTTTGTAAGGCTTATATTCTTATCCCCTGTATTCTTCACAACAACGCTTCTTGTTATGACATCCTCTTTTTCAAATACGGAATACAGCAGATCCACGCTAAGTCCATCCCCCTTATCCTCAAGGTGGAGGATCAGAGTGTTAACTGTCTCTTCACCGGCAAATGATGACGGCAGTCCGGCAAGCTCCGGCTTGTCATCCACAATGTCATATCCCCTGTACTTCAGATCCACAGTCCTGCTTCCATTTGCAGTTTTTACCGCTATGCAGCTCTCCCTGTAGTCTCCGATCCCGTTGCCGGAATACTCCGTCGGGAAAGTGTCAAGGAACGAACATCTCTCGCGGTCATTCACCGATGGAACCAATGGTCCCTCCCAGGTTCTGAGGAACTGCCCGCACTTCTGTGAACGTATCTTTTTGCCATAATATATGTGACCAACAAAGCCCTCGTCATCGGCTATTCCGATCCTGTAGCTTGTGTTCTCTGTGTCAAGTTCAAATATCCTGTTGCCTTCGTCAAATCTTATGCTCATATATCCGTAGTCTCCTCATTTTATTCCGTATCATGTACCGTTTCCGGTTTTAGATCATTTGCTGCTTATATACTCAAGGAAGGCAAGCGCAAGCTCCATATGAGTGGCATTCTCTCCAAATCCTATAGCTACGTCATCGCCGTACCATCCGGTATCCTTAACCCACTGGTTGCCACCTATCTTTATTCCAACCGGCATTTTCTCCCCGGTCTCAATAACCGTGGCATATACAAATGAGTCCTTATACTTTTCTTTCAGATCATCGCTCAGAACCGTGTCAAGATTCTGCATGTAACCAAACTCTCCAAGGCTCAGCACCAACTCAGAATCCGCAAAGAACACATCCACCGCATTTGCCATGAATTTGTTCTGTACAAGCTGAAGGCTGTCCTGACTCATGGCATCATTGGGATCTGTCGAGACTCCAATTCCCGTGCTTATACTCACATACTCCTTATCTCCATCGTATCCGTTATCCTCAAGGAATTCTGTGTAATAACTTTTTTCATTCGCCGCAGAATCCTGCTGGGTTGTGTTGACCGCCAGTATGTTAAGTGCCGCCGATGCCGCCGTGAAATGCTTCACCACAAGGAATACCACTATTCCCACGACCACCAGTGCAAATATTGCCTTTGGAGCATAATACTCCATAATATATTCTCTTTTCTGTTGTTTGTTCATAAGGCCGAGTTTTTCCTTCTCAGACATATGCTCATCCGCATCGAGCACACTCTCCGGAACCTTCTTTGCCTTTTTCTCCGCATCATCGTCACCCGTGGCAATGATGTGTCCTGCAATGCTCTTCACATGTGCATTCTTCTGTGCTTTTTCGCGCAGCTCTTCCTGTTTGTTTTCCTTCTTTTCTTCCGGCATACCTTCTCCTATACTACTATTCTTGATCTTACAATACGATCCCCGCTGCCTGCATTTTTCTTTGTTTATTGTAACATTTTTTAGTTAATTTTTAAACATACTTTTAATAATTTTAGGCATATTTTACTTTATGTTTGACATGCCTTTTTGTGGCTTTATACACAAAAAGGGATCTCAGCCGCAAGGCCTTGATCCCTATTTGTCAGCGCACTGGCTGGAACGTGCATTCACATGCTAAATTATAATATTAATTGTAGTATATGGAAGGAATGTTGTTTTTGTTTTTATTTAACAAGCTCCTGCACACATGCTTTCATCTCGTCTATCTTTGACATGGCATTTTTTAGGCTGATTTCATTCACGCCAAAGTAGAACTTGATCTTTGGTTCGTTTCCGGAAGGTCGTACCGCGAACCACGCATTATTTTCCAGCTCATAGTACAGCACGTTTGATTTTGGAAGACCCATGTTCTCCTCTTCGCCATCAAACGGCTTGCGGATTCCGCTCACATAGTCCCTCATGCCGGTAACCTTGATACCTGCAAAAGTTTCCAGTGGATGGTTTCTGAAGTTCTCCATCATCTCCTTGATCTGTGCTGCACCATCTACACCCTTTAGAGTTATCCCAAACGCACCTTCGAAGTAATAGCCATATTTGCGGTAAACCTCTTCCATGGCATTACAGATGGTTTCTCCCTGCAGCTTATAAAATGCTGCTATTTCACATAAAATGACAACGGCTGCGCAAGCGTCCTTGTCACGAGTGTAGTCTCCTACTAAACATCCAAAGCTCTCTTCCATTCCGAAGATGAACTTGTATGTGTTGTTCTTCTCAAAGAGAAGGATCTGCTCACCTATGTACTTAAATCCGGTGAGTGTCTCTATATATTTCAGATTGTAATTCTCTGCTATCGCCTTTGTAAGATTGGTGCTGACAACTGTATTACAGATGGCACCATTTGCAGGCAGCTTGCCGACTGCCTTCTGCTCACGGCAGACATACTCTGCTATCAGAGCGCCTGTCATGTTGGCATTGAAACGGACATATGGATATGCAGGATCTGCTGCAAATTCAGTGTCCTTCCAGATTCCTGTGCTGTCCTTGACATATATTCCAAGTCTGTCTGCATCAGGATCTGTTGCCATGATAACGTCCGCATCAACCTTCTTTGCAAGGTCTATTCCCATGGCAAATGCTGATGGCTCCTCAGGATTTGGTGACTTAACTGTGCTGAAGTCACCGTCAGGAACCGTCTGCTCTTCAACCACGTATACGTGCTTGAAACCAAGCCTCTTGAGCACTTCCCTTACAGGTACATTTCCTGTGCCGTGAAGAGGTGTGTATACTATCTTGATATCGTCTGCAACCTTCGGAATGATGTCGCCGTGGATAGTCTGCTGTATGAGCGCCTGATAGTAGTTCTCATCAACACTTGCAGGAACCATGCAGAACAGGCCGTCTGCGATCGCCTTGTCCTTGTCCATGGTCTTGACATCCTCGTATCTCTCTACATCTGCCACATGCTTCAGGATATCCTGATCCTGTGGTGACACGATCTGGCTGCCATCCTCCCAGTACACTTTGTATCCATTGTACTCAGGCGGATTGTGGCTCGCTGTCACCACGATTCCGGCTATACATCCCAGTTCCCTCACTGCAAATGACAGCTCAGGTGTAGGACGGAGTGCATCAAACACATAAGTCTTTATGCCATTTGCATTGAGACACAGAGCTGACGCCTCTGTGAACTCAGCCGACATGTTTCGGCAATCATGTGCTATGACAACGCCTCTCTTTGCAGCCTCAGGGCCAACCTCAAGTATGTAATCTGCAAGGCCCTGCGTAGCCTTTGTTACTGTGTATATATTCATTCTGTTGGTTCCAGCGCCCATAATTCCACGCATTCCGCCGGTTCCGAACTTCAGATTCTTGTAGAATCTGTCCTGGATCTCTTTGTCATCATCTGCGATACTTCTAAGTTCATCCTTGGTCTTCTCATCAAAACAGTCTGACTCAAGCCAAAACTTGTACTCGTCCATGTAACCCATCTTTTTTGCCTCCACCTTGTAATTATTTTTAGTCGCGATCACGATCTTCGAATCTATTTTCCGCTGACATTTGCCTGCCAGCCATTCCGTTTCTTACCAATCATCCTGTTTTACGAGAACATCGTCTTCACATTTACCGCAAGTTCGTCAAGCTGCTCTGCCGCATCCTCCTGTGAGCTTCCCTTTACCCCGAGGTAGAACTTGATCTTCGGCTCTGTGCCTGAAGGTCTCACAAGGAACCACGCGCCATCCGCAAGCTGGTAATATATCATGTTGGACTTTGGAAGCACCGCCGCCTCGGACTTGCCTGTCGCTGCGTCTGTCTCAGTTCCAAGCTTATAGTCATAGATCTTCTCCACACTGTAAGCGCCGACCTTCTGTACCGGATTGTCTCTCAGTGTCTGTATCATAGACTGTATCTTTGCAGCGCCCTCACGTCCGTCGAACTTCATGGTCTGAACTTTCTCTTTGTAGTAACCATATTCCTGCCACAGCTCAACCATTCTGTCCCACAGAGTCATGCCACGGTTCTTGTAGTATGCCGCAGCCTCACAGAGAAGCATCAGCGTTCCAACAGAATCCTTGTCCCTCGCATATGTACCAGGCAGACAGCCAAACGTGTCTTCAAGTCCGAACACATAATTGTGCTCTCCTGTCTGTTCATAAGCTCTCATTCTTGATGCTATGTTCTTAAATCCGATCAGGTTGTTGCAGTCACAGAAGGTGTTATATTTCTTGCATATCTCCTTGACCATGTTGGTGATTACAACCGTTGTGACTATCGCCGGATTCTCAGGAAGCCTACCGCTCTGGGATCTCTGCATCAGCACGTAATCACAGAGGATCGCACCGAACATATTGCCCGTAAACTCTTTATATTCATTATTCTTGCTGTCATATCCATACATTCCAAGTCTGTCCGCATCCGGGTCTGTGACAAGTATCAACTCACCGCCGACCTTCTTCGCCAGCTCAAGACTCAGCGCATACGCCTCTGCTCCCTCAGGATTTGGAGACTTCACAGTTGGGAAATTACCATCCTGAACAGCCTGTTCCTCCACAACATGTACATCCTTGAAACCTAGCTCACTAAGAACTCTTGCAACAGGCTTAAGGCCTGTTCCGTGAAGTGGAGAATATACGATCTTCAGATCTCCCGCCTTCTGGATCTCCTCTGGATTCATGACAAGCTTGTGAAGCTCTCCTATATATGCGTCATCGATCTCCTGACCGATTACGTTCAGCAGTCCCGCATCTGCTGCAGCAGCCCTATCCATGGTTTTCACCATAGAAAAGTCTTCTATCTTATTGACCTCTGCAATGATCTCCTTATCCTGTGGAGATACGATCTGGGCTCCGTCATCCCAGTACACCTTATATCCGTTGTACTCCTTTGGATTGTGGCTTGCCGTTATATTTACACCGATATTGCAGTGCAGATATCTTACCGCGAATGAAAGCTCCGGTGTTGGGCGGAGCGCATCAAACAGATATACCTTCACGCCATTTGCGCACAGGCAGAGTGCAGTCTCAAGAGCATACAGAGAAGCATTATTCCTGTTGTCAAATGCTATCGCTGCCGATGGCTCTGATATTCCGATCTTCGCCAGGTAGTCAGCAATTCCCTGTGTTGCCATGCGGACCGTGTAAATGTTCATGCGGTTCGTTCCCGCTCCCATCACGCCTCGAAGTCCACCTGTTCCAAACTCAAGGTTTGTGTAAAATCTATCTTCAATCTCCGCCTCATCATCCTTTATGTTTACGAGCTCCTGCTTCGTAACATCATCTACCTGATCGCTGCCAAGCCACATCTCGTATCTCTGCTTTGCGTCCATCTTCTACCCCTTTCCTGACCTCACAGGTCACACAGACTTTTCCTTTATATCTATCCCCAATTTATCTTCCGTTCATTTTATTAGGCTATTTTTAGCTAATTTATTGTTATTTGTATAATATATTAAGTGGTTTTTAAATTCAATATTTAATCTTGCAATTTATATCACTTTGTTGCGCAGATGTATATTGCAGCCGTTTTATTATGGCGGTATTAACTAAAAGAATTATATTTTCTGCAATTGACTTGTAATATAGGAATTCCATATAATTGTATATATGTACAACAAGATCGTACAGTTAAAAACATATGTAAGGAGGGAATAAAATGATCAGCAATATAACCGACCTTTTTTATTCCTTTACAGAGGCCATTTGTGATCTGCTCCTCATGGCAGCACTGCTGAATGTGAAGCGCGGCTCAATGCGCCATCCCGTCATCATCACATTTGTGTACTTCCTGTCAGGCGCCGGTCTGACCAGATTGTTCCCAAATGTATTCGGATGGCTCGCCCTGTGCGTCATGTCATACTTTGCACTTTTTTATATACTGCGGGTCTCGTATTTTGATACACTTATCGCATACATAATATCCTATCTGGTCTTTGCGATATTTGACGATATATTTATCATGCTCTGCCATGCACTTGGCATTTACAACGATAACACGATAGCAACTGCAAATGCGGTCATTCTGCTTGTCGTCGTGTGCCTGTCCGCCAGATTCCTGCCTTTGGGCAGATTGTTCTCTATCCTCATGGAGGGGAATAACTTTACCAGGTTTCTGATTATACATTTGTACATAATCTACATGATATACATCGGGCTGTACAAATTCAGTTCTCTGAAAACTGACATATATATCCCGCTTATGGCTTCATTCGCCGTGGTGTTTACTCTGGCCGACATAATTTTGATCAAACAGCAGCATGTTATCAGCTCACAGCAGCACAACCTCGAAAACTATAAAACTTACCAGCCGCTTATGTCGGATCTGATCAATGATATCCGCGGAAAACAGCACGACTTTAACAATCAGATAACCGCCATCAAGATGCTGCGATACACCTACACGGATTACGATTCTCTGGCAAATGCTCTGGACGATTATTCCACAAAACTGATCGATGACTACAGAGAGACTGACCTGCTCAAGATCAACCTGAGCGTTGTAGCCGGCTTTGTATACAGCAAGATCACGGAAGCTCAAAAGGAGCAGAAAGAGCTCGTAGTCCAGGTTGCTTCCAGAAATCTGAAGAGCCGCATGCCTGAATATGAGCTGATCAGGATCATAGGTATACTGATCGATAATGCGCTTGAATCCACTGCCACATTTGGCACTGCATATTTGTACCTGGACAGCCGACAGAATCAGATAGAAATAAGAACGAGGAACAAAGGATCTGTCAAAAACCATGAGTTCCGCCAGAACATGTTCACACCGGGATATACTACCAAAAATGGAGACAGACACGGCCATGGCTATGGTCTGTATAACCTGAAAAAACTGACTGACAAGTATAACGGTAAAATATATCTCGACACGGTAAATACCGCCCAGGGAGACTACATACAGTTCGACGTCATCGTATGACGACAGCAAAGCGCCGTCCGGTCACCAGACCAGACGGCGCTTTTTTATATCTGCTATATATTATTCTTATTCTACTCTGCCAGCTTATTGAGCTTCTCAACAAGTGCTGTCTGGAGAGCTTCAAGCTTTGCATCTGCATCCTCAAGGCTTGTTCCCTTGATTCCATAGTACAGCTTGATCTTTGGCTCTGTTCCCGATGGACGTACACATGCCCATGCGCCATCCTCAAGGTCGTAGTAGAGAACGTTGGACTGTGGAAGTCCTGACTCTGTGACCTCTTCAGTGGCAAGATCTGTGATCGTGTTCTTCTCGTAATCACGAACCTTGAGAACCTTGAGTGTATCGATCTGAGTAAGTGACTCAGCTCTGAGTGAGGACATGATCTTGCGGATCTTCTCTGCTCCCGTAACACCCTTGAGTGTTATTGTGTAGAGGCCTTCCTTGTAATATCCGTACTTCTCATAGAGATCAAGCATGTGATCCCACAGAGTGATTCCCTGGCTCTTGCAGTATGCAGCAGCCTCGCAGAGACACATAACTGCAACCGGAGCATCCTTGTCTCTTGCGTATGTTCCAACGAGACATCCGTAGCTCTCCTCCATACCCATTACGAAATTGTATGAATTATTCTGCTCGAAGAACTTGATCTGCTCACCGATGAACTTGAAGCCTGTTAGAACCTCGATGAGGTTGACATTGTAATCTGCAGCCAGTGGATCAGCCATATTTGTGGTTACAATAGTCTTGACCATGGCCGGATTCTTTGGCATGAGACCGCATTTTGCTCTCTCTCTGAACTGATACTCAGCAATTATAAGTCCTGACATGTTTCCTGTAAACGGCATGTACTTGCCTGTCTTTGTGTCGAGCGCATATATTCCAAGACGGTCTGCATCAGGATCTGTAGCGAGAACTATGTCCGCATTCTTCTCCTTTGCCAGCTTGAGGGCAAGCTCAAATGCCTTTGGATCCTCTGGGTTTGGATACTCAAGCGTTGTGAACTCAGGGTCTGGAAGCTCCTGCTCAGGAACAATGTATACGTTTTTGAAACCAAGCTCGGACAGAACTCTCTTTACAGGTACAAGACCTGTTCCGTGGAATGGAGTGTACACAATCTTGATATTCTCTGACTGCTCCTTGATGATCTCCGGATGGATGATCTGCTTCTTGAGTTCCTCCATATATGCATCATCTATCTCTGAGCCTATGATGGTGAGAAGTCCTTTATCTAAGGCTTCTTGCTTGTCCATGGTCTTCACTGCGTGGAAATCTGTCACAGCCTTAACTTCTGCAATGATCTCTCTGTCCTTTGGTGCAGTGATCTGTGCGCCATCCTCCCAGTACACCTTGTAACCATTGTACTCAGGTGGGTTGTGGCTGGCTGTTATAACTATACCCGCTGTACATCCAAGCTTTCTAACCGCATACGAAAGCTCAGGTGTAGGTCTAAGTGAATCAAAAAGAAAAGCCTTGATTCCATTTGCACATAGGCAGAGAGCTGCTTCTGCTGCAAACTCTGGTGAATACTTTCTTGAATCATACGCTATTGCCACACCCTTTTCCTGGGCATTCTGTTTTACTATAAAGTTTGCAAGCCCCTGTGTTGCCTTACGGACAGTGTAGAAATTCATTCTGTTTGTTCCGGCACCGATAACTCCGCGAAGTCCACCGGTTCCAAATACAAGATCACGGTAGAATCTGTCCTCGATCTCAGCCTCGTCGTCAGCTATGGCTGCAAGCTCCTTCTTGGTGTCCTCATCGAAATAATCATCTGCCATCCAAAAATCATATGTGTCTCTGTAGCTCATTTTCTACTTCTCCTTCTTTTTTCTCATTTAGTATGCCCGTTTTTAAGAAACCCAAGTGGATCCCCGTCTGTCAGAAAATGTGTCATAAGGTATGCACCTCTGAGTGATACCTGCTCCTCTGACAGGATTCTTCTGACCTCACCTCGGTCTGCGAGTATGACCTGTATGTCCTCTGTGCTCTCCTTGCTTTCGAGATTTGGTGTTCCTGTGACTGTTCCAAATACAGCACTGCTCATCTCATCCGTAAATCCCGGGCCCATATAGAATGGTCGTCTGTAGAGTTCTTCTCCGCCCTCATATACATCAAGTGTAAGCCCTGTTTCTTCCTTCATCTCTCTGACTGCAGCCTGCGCCGGAGTCTCATCTCCGTCCACCAGTCCTGCAGGAAGTTCATATATATATGCATCTAGTGGGTATCTGTACTGCCTTATGAGCACCAGCTTCGGCTCATCTTCCAGCTTAACTCCATATATAACTATTCCTTCCGGTTTTATATCGTGGGTCTTTATCTTGATGTCGTTCTCTTTATTCCTTGAAGCAAAGTAATAATTGAAGTCTTTTCCATCTGTGTCAACCGCATCTATGTGATAGAGGTTGAGGAACGGATTGTCTGTGAGTTTTTGTACGCCTTTGTATTTCTCTTTCACTTCATCACTTCCCTTCTGTTTTCATTAATTCTCTTTATTCAAAATTAGCATAGTTTTTACAATATATCAAACTCTTTTTTAAGTAATTTTATCATTTTTTAGCTATTTTTAATGCTTTTTAGTATATTTGCGTCATTTTGCCATATTATTATACGCACTTACCGATTCTGTTGCAGCTATCAGCCTCCTGATTCTGACTGTTTTTTGCTCAAAAAACCCGGGCACTTTGACCTGCCCGGATTCTCAATAATACTTTGTGTTGATATTCTACTGATCAGCCTCCGATGCCAGTTGATATTCCGCATCTCTCAGCCGGCAATAATAAAATGTCTGCCCAGCCTCCTCCGTGTATGTCTCAAACACACCTGTCACAATTACCTCGCTCTGATCTTCAGGGTAACCATCTGGGTATACAGCCCCTCCGCCAAGCTCAAATTCAAGCCCCTGGCTACAACACGCCGCCGCATCAGCTATAAGACAGTAATTGTAATATTTGTCTGTTATCGGATAATAGGATGCGTAATACTTTCCTTCTATCCTTATCGTCTTGCCCTCATATTCCTCAGGCTTTGACATCATCTGATATACCGTCGCATATACAAGATCGCTTCCCATAAGTGTGAGATCCACATCCACACCCTCAGACTTGTATTGTGCTATAACTGAGCTGTCACCATTCACAACCTGCCCATATGTTGGTTCTGATGTTGCCTCAGTTGCAGATTCAGATGCGGATTCTGTCTTTGCTTCCGTTGTGGTCTCTGTTTGGGTTGTCGTCTCTGTTGTGGCTTCCGCTGACGACTTGCTTTCCACCTCTCCATCGCCTGTTTTCTGATTAAGCACCTTATCCACTGCATTCTCTGTATTCAAACGACTGCCCGAAATCTTAGAATCTCCACTACAGCCTGTGACAGAAAGCACCATACCCAGCACCGATATTGACACAATTAATCGCTTCAGTCCATATCTGCACCCATTCATTATTACATTTCTATTCTTATACATATTTCTTATCTCCTCATCACTTTCCCTGCTATACTGTTAAATGCAAATATAACCATATCGCATGCAACTATCGTAGATCCTACTGGTGTTGAAAATAATATAGATACCAGCATTCCTGCCAAAGTTCCGACAACCGAAAGTATGGCCGAATAAATTACTACCGATCTGAAGCTGTACATGACTCTCATCGCAGATAGAGCAGGAAATACCAGAAGCGCCGTGATCAGCAGAGATCCCACCAGATTCATCGCAAGCACTATTATCACTGCGATTATCACAGCCAGAGCCAGATTGTATGCCCCTGCATTTTTCCCTATTGCTCTTGTAAAGTTCTCATCAAAAGTGACCGCAAATATCCTGTTATAGAACAAACAGAAAAACGCTATTACACATATTGACATCACTATACACAGCCACACTTCTCCCATTGTCAATGTAAGTATTGAGGTTGAACCAAACAACGTTGAGCACACGTCACCTGATACATTTGCCGATGTGGAGAACACATTCATTATCAGATAGCCGACAGCAAGAGCTCCGACGGACATCATAGCTATAGCTGCGTCGCCTTTAAGCTTTGCATTTTTCCCAGACATAAGTATTATAATTGCAGCAGCCACAGTCACCGGCATTACTATGACCGTACTATTTGTCAGTTTCAGAACTGATCCTATAGCCATTGCACCAAATGCTACATGAGAAAGACCATCACCAATAAATGAAAATCTTTTCAAAACCAATGTTGCACCGAAAAGTGATGAGCACAAAGCTATAAGGACTCCAACGACAAGTGCATACCTGACAAATGGGTACTGCATATAGAAAATTAATTTATCAACAATCTGCACTCTGCTCACCGCCTTTCTCAATCTCTGTGGAGATAATATCCCAATATCTGCTGTTTTTATATTCATATCTGCTTCCCCAGAACTGACTGCCATGATGCATATGAAGAACATGTTTCGCACAATCGATTGCCCGCAGGTCATGAGATATCATGATCACTGTAACACCATTTTCATTCAGCTGCTGTATCATCTGATAAAACTGAGCCGTAGCCACAGGGTCAAGTCCAGTCACAGGTTCATCGAGCAGAACAAGTTTCTCTGCCGCACACAGAGCTCTTGCCAAAAGGACTCGCTGCTGCTGCCCCCCGACAGATTTCTGTAGCACTTCCTGCGTATATCACATATTCCAAGCTGTTCAAGCTTAGATTGCGCGAGCTGTTTTTCCTTTCTGCCATAAAATGGACGAGCTCCGCACTTAGACAGTGTCCCCGATAAAGCGATCTCCCACACAGTTGCAGGGAAATCCTTCTGCACAGGTGTCTGCTGCGGCAAATATCCTATATCATGCGATGACAGATTATCGCCAAACTTTATTTCGCCGGAAACCGGTTTCAAAAGCCCAAGCAGAGTTTTTACCAAAGTACTCTTTCCCGCTCCATTTTCCCCAACTATACACAGATAATCGCCCTTATCTATACTGAAGTTAAGCCCTGACGCAACAGCTCGTCCATCGTATCCTATTGCGAGGTCGTTACAAGTTATATATGCCATTTCTTTTCTCCTGTTCTTTTGAATGTCTGTCCATTTAGTTGAGCAGCAATTAATTTAACGCCTGGGACAGTGCATTCAGGTTATCTTCCATCACATCCAGATACGTCTCGCCAGCAGTCACATCATCTACGGTTACAGACTGCATTGAGTCCATTGTCAGGATCTCCTGATTCTTCGACTCGGTCGCATTCTTTATCGACTCTGCTATATTGTGATCCGAACCCTCTATCGTCAAAATAACCGGGAGCTTTAAATCGTCCACCTTCTGCGCAAGAAATGTTATCGTTTCAAAGCTTGCCTCAGATTCTGCACTGCATCCTACAAATGCAGCATAGTAGGTAAGTCCATAGTCATCTGCCATATATCTGAACGGGAATCGGTCTCCAAACAGTATCTCCTTACGTTTACCCTTAGATACAGTAAGCGCATACCTTCCATCAAGATCATTAAGTCTGTCCACATATTCAGCAGCATTGTCCACATAATCTTCCTTATTTGCCGGATCAATCTCCTGTATATTTTCAGACAAAACATCAGTTAGTGTTACCGCATTTCTCAATGATAGCCACACATGCTCATCATACTCAGGTTCTTCCCCTTCTTCGGTTTCCTCTTCTTCCTCTGCCTGCATGCCTGGAACTACCTCTTCCTCTTTGACTGCAGTTCCCAAAGCGTCAAGCATATTTACAACCTTCATATCCTTATTAGTCGCTTCTTTCAGAGCACTATCCACCCAGCCATCAGACTCACCGCCAACATACACAAACATATCTGCGTCAGCTATCTTTGCTATATCCTCTGCAGTTGGCTGATAACTGTGAAGATCCATTCCCTGATCGAGCAACATAGTAAGCTGAAACTTGTCGGAATCATCGCCTATGATATTGCGGATCCAGTCATACTGAGGAAAAGTCGTGCATACAATGCTGTACGCCGCAGCATTTGCCGCATTTTGGAGCGCACTTTTCCCATTCTGATCAGAATCAGCTGCCGTCCTTGACGCTCCACAGCCACAAAATACTGAACCAATCAGTACCGATGCCATAACAAGGCCAAATATTCTATTTTTCTTCATTGTAAAATCCTCCAAACTGATTTATATAAATTGTTTTTCTGTAAAATCGTAAAATAGGGTAACTTTAATAAACCACCACTGTCTTTACCACTGTGAAAACAAAAGATAAATCAATTCAGTAATTCCACCTTCAGGGAAACGAGCGTATCAGTACAATACTCGTGGGCATACACCAATACCACTCCAAGTGTGAACACACTTAAGAACACCAGAAATACCGGCGTAGTTGACATTGTCTTTATATTTGAAAGGAACTGTGCAGCCTGCTGCAAATGCATACATATAGGACATTCCTGCCCCGTACAGTCATGCTCCACATTGCGCGCAATATAGCCATAAGAGAAAAGTACTCCTGCTACAAAGAACACTATAAGAATCCATGACATTATTCTCTTTTTACTCATTCTGCGCACCTCCTTTTCATGTTTAGGGAATTTCGGGATATATAGTTTTTGATGTGACCGTAACAATACAATCCCATCTGTAACAATCCCGTTTAGACTACAGCGACTCCACAACGCCTCTGACAATCTTTGCAAATACCACATATCGACGATCTGTCACAGTCGATCATAAATCCATACCTCTCCTGAACTCCTTTAGCTATGTGATTCATGGTATCACGGTCAATATGTATGACTCTTCCGCACTTAACACACTGCATATGAAGGTGCTCGTGACAACTATGATCAGTCTTTCCCATTCTATACAAACTCGAACCACCATCAGAACTCTGATACTTTATCAATTTGTCCTGGGTAACCATGCGGTCAAGATTGCGATATACGGTCGTTGTATTCGCATCTATGCCATTCTCATCCAAATACACACTTACATCAGCCGCGCAAAAACCTCTGTCCTGCCTCTCTGCAGCAAATGCCTCTATAGCCTGACTTATTCTCGTTTTATACTCCCTCGCCATACTATCCCTCTTTTTCAATTTGCAAGTCATTTGCATTTTATTGCATAATAAATGTCATTTGAAAATATGTCAATAGCCTTTTATAAAATTATACTAGACCTATATATCCACCAATACAAAACCTAACGGTCTGCGCCGTCCGGTTATATTATCTATTTCACATATATCTCACTTTTCCATCACAACTATTTTGTTTGATATATTGCTGACAAATGGTATTTTGCCGATAACCTTATACACTGGTATGAACTCCGCCATTCCTTCTACAAAACTGTGCTGTTCTATGTATCTGTATTTCGGAATTATCTCTGCCAGTTTCTTTCCGTTTGATACGCCCCAGGAAAACTTGGCATGGCTTCCATGTATGGATTTCTCTTTGATATGCTTCGCCATGAACGGTGCCATAGTCTCAACAAATACTGTAGCGTGCTCGAATTTTCTGTATATTATGTCAAACATCTTCTTAACATCAGCCTCCGTCAGATACATTGTAAGCCCCTCTATGATGACCAGTACAGGTTCGCCGGCATACTCTACCATGTCAGCCCATTTGCCGTCCATTGCGGATTCCGCTATCTGGTACACTGGTCCGTCCTCCTGTAGGAACTTTTCCCTCACAGTCATGGTTTCCGGGAGGTCAATGTTGTACCAGCCTTTATATCTGCCCTCATTTCTATAGCAGCGGGTATCAAGACCACATGCGATATTCACAACCACAGCGCCCTTATGCTTTTTCAAGAATTCTGATACAAGCTTATCAAGCACTATGGTTCTCGCTATAACCCCGCTTCCCATCGCCAGATCCTTGTCAGCCAGTGAAAAGTCATAATCCAGGCTGTCAACTATCTCTATTGCCTTGCCATCGTATATGGCATGATCCGGTTTTCTTGATTCCTTCGCCCTTGCGTAAAGTGTCTGGAGCATAGTCTCCGGAACTCCGGTTATACCCACCTTTGATCTGTCTGCTGTGTTGTTCTGTGTGCTACCCATTTCTCATTTCCTCCTATTTGTTAAATTGAGCAAACGCATGAAAAGCGCTGCGCGCGGCGTTTGCGTGCTTCATAATATGTCGTCAAGCGCAGCTTGATGACATACGCGCACATCAGTGCGCTTCCTCTGCCGGATTCCTCCCACTTACGTGGGCCCCTCCTTATTGTAATGGAGCAAACGCATGTAAAGGCGCTGCGCGCGGCGCTTGCGTGCTTCACAAGGATTCCCCCCGCTTACGCGGGCCCCTCCTTATGAAAAGTAACACTTGTCTTGTTTTGTTATGTTCATAAAAATAAGAGGTTCATCATCGATGAACCTCTTTCTTTAAGCTCTCTATCAACTTTTCTGTACCGCCTGTGGCATGAATGCCAATCTTTTCTGTCAGATACATTTTCTTCTCCAAATCTACATCCTCGTTCAGTATCGCCATGGCTCCTTCAAGCCGCATCTTCGCCAGCACGCGAACCAAAGCCTCATCCGGATCGCATCCGAGCTGTGACCTGTAATATGCCGCAAATGAATGTCTCATGAACTCCTCAACCCTCAGGTGATAATTCTCATAGCAGCTGCCGTCAGCGCCATACATGATGATCATTGCCTCTTCCCTGTGTGCCAGAAGGAATTGCATCATGATCTTATCTGCATCTACGCCCGTGCCGGGGTTCTCAATCTCCCCCTTCATAAGTTTTCCAAGCATGGCTTCGTATTGGTTCACAAGTGGTTCGAGTATCGCCTTGAACAATGCCTCCTTACTCTCAAATGAAAAGTAGAAGGCTCCGGTGGTAACTCCCGCACTATTGCAGATTCTTCTAAGGCTTGCCCTCTGGTAACCTTTTTCAAGGAATTCCTCTTTACCGGCTTTTTTCAGTTTTTCTATCGTTTCACTGCGCTTGTCGTTTTCCATAACACATGTTATGTTAGCATAAACTAACTAGTCTGACAACCTTTTTTTATATATAACGCCCTTCTCTACGCCCTGGCATTTTTTCTACTATCCACTACGCACAACATTCTTTCAGTAACTTTAACGTATTCTTTCGTTCAGGTATTTCCTTACCGTCTCAAGCCCTCCAATTGGCACGCAGAACTTCTGGTCATGGTTCTTACATGCCTCATAGGTTTCCTCCAGATCAAACCAGCTCACGCCGTCCAGTTCTTCCTTCTGGATCGTCAGGTCTGCTATGTCCACCGTTTTCTGATACACGAACACAAATGCCACCTCATTGTCCCTGAACATTTTGCCGTGAAATTCCTTCTCATACTGTATTCTGAATGTACACGCAAAATCAAGATCTGTGGCCTCAGCCTTTATGCCAAGCTCCTCACCGAGCTCCCTGAGCGCCGACTCCATCGGCTCATCGCCTGCCTGTATATGTCCGGCAGAGGAAGTGTCATACCTTCCGGGAAATGAATCCTTATCCATCGACCGTTTCTGCAGAAGGACCTTATATCTGCCATTCTCTTTCTTCGCTATCCAGATATGCGCAGTCCTGTGGCATATGCCTTTTGCATGAGCCTCACTTCTCTCCACCGTGTCTCCGGTGGGATTGCCCTGTTCGTCACATATATCAAAATGTTCCATTATTTTGTACCGTCCTTCTTCATTCATACATAATCCATTATTGTTTATCAGCTCCGATTTGTAAAGCAAACGGCTAACTTTTATCTATGCTCCTATATTTCGTATATTTTTATAGATGTTTTACAAAACATAAAAGACTACACTTGATATTGATTTCTTTTTAGGATATTCTTAAATTGAATATTTAATAAACGTTCATTTTATATTTACATTGTATTTACTTGGAGGGGGTTTTTAATGAACAAAGCACTTATAAATTGTTTTAATGATACATTAAACATATCTAATAATATATTGTCAACCGAAACAACCAAAGCAATTAATTCAAATAAAATATATAAAGAAAACTTTATATCACACTCACGGTTCCCCAAATATAATGCATATATAAGAATTTTAAACGATACAAGTTTTAATGTAGCAAAAGAATATTCCCATTATAATAAAACAGCAGTTTTAAATTTTGCAAACCCTCATTTTCCTGGTGGCGGTGTAAAAAATGGAGCTAGAGCTCAGGAAGAAAGCTTGTGCAGAAGAAGCAACTTATATCCTTGTCTTGATGATGAAAATGTATTTGGAGAATACTACTTATATAATCGAAACAAGAATGATTTTTTATTTTCCGACAGAATTATATATACAAAAGACGTCACTGTTTTCAAAGATGACTTTTCCATTCCCCAAATGCTGCCCCCAAAGGAATGGTTCCAAGTTGACGTCATGACTTGTGCCGCACCATATCTTGAAAAAAATAAGCATACAAGCCAGAAAGCCCTCAAAGCTATTTTCAAAGCTCGAATAAAGAACATATTTGAAGTAGCAATCGATAATGATGTTGAAGTCATAGTCCTAGGCGCATTCGGCTGTGGAGCATTTAAAAATCCACCCAAGGTTGTCGCCAAAGCATTCCATGAGGTTATTAATGAAAATCACTATCAAAACTATTTTAAATATATTCTATTTGCTATAAAAGTATTTGATGATTGGAATAACTTTCGCGTATTTTCAGAAGAATTCAATTTTATCGAACTTACTCGGAACTGTCCAGAATACGTTCTTCCAGAAATAAATTTACCTAACCAAAATATTATTAAATCAGTAAGTATCAATGGATGTCATGAACCTATATATTTTACTATTGACGATGTAAAACGAAATATTGCTAATGGAAAAATCTATTTCCCAGCCGAAGAAAAGTATTACGAAGATTATGAAAGGCAATACAATTTTATAACTTGGCAATATCATAATAGATATTTTAACAAGCGTTTTTCAATTTTAGGAGACTACATAAGCACACCTGTAGACTATAATTGTCAAAGCTATAACAGCTTTTATAACCAAAAGATTAGCGAATCATCGGCTGTTAATTTTACTAAACCTACATGGTGGGAAAAAGTGATTGATTTCTTTGGCGGGGAACTACTTACAAATAATTCCTGGTCAGATAGTTGCGTTACTTGCAATCATAAACACATTTTGTCATCAGATGGTAGAAAACCAGATGTTTTAATAATTTATCTCGGCACTAATGACTGGTCAATCGACGCTAAACTTAATGATTTACAATATACTTATGACGCTATGCTCGAAATCATAACTTCAAACTATCCTAATACTGAGGTTTGGTGTTGCACATTAAACACATCATTTATGTCAACAAATCCTGCATTTGAGTTTACATACGAACATAATGGTATACATATTGAACAATACAATCATATAATCAAAGAAGTGTCAAATAAACATAATTGTAAAGTAATAGATCTATATAAATACCATATTCCATATGATACCATTGACGGCTTTCATCCTAATATTGATGGAATGGATACATTGGCAACATTAGTTATCAGAGAAATATGTGGTATAGAAATATATAGTTTTATGCATTTTGAAAATCAAAATTTTCTCTCTGCAGAAAATACTCCAAAAGAAAATTTAATAATTGACAATAAATATAAATTGTTATCTATTTCTGGAGAAAGCCTAACATCTAAAGTTTATCTAGCCAATAACTTAAAAACTAACAAACGATGGGCGATAAAAATTTTAAGTGATGATTATAAATTTAATGAACAGGTAAAGAAATCTTTAATCAAAGAAGCACATATGTTGATGAAGTTAAACCATCCCGCCATTCCGCATGTCGTTGATACAATAGTGTTTAACGACAATATTGGGATAGTCATGGATTATATTGAAGGTAAATCACTAAACTATCTTGTAGAAAACTTTGGCCGTCAACCTGTTGAATTAGTGGTTGATCTATCGATACAGCTATGTGACTTCCTTGAATACTTACATTCCCAAAATCCGCCTTATATATATAATAATATGAATCCTAAAAATATTATTTTAAAGCCTGATATGAAGATATCTGTCGTAGGTTTTGGAATAATGCGACTATATACAACATCTAGTCAAACAATAGGTAATGTTTGTTTGGGGAACCCCGACTTCGCCTCACCAGAACAATATGAAACTACTCATACTGACCAAAGAAGTGATATTTATTCTTTAGGGATGACAATGTATAACCTTTGCTTCGGCATAACACCTAAAGGAAAAAGCTATATAATTAAGAACGATGTAAGTGACCCGGCAGAAAGAGGGTTGACTGATATTATCCGAAAATGTACCGAATTAAATCCAAAGAATAGATACCCATCATGCAAAGAATTAAGAAAGGATCTTAATTATTTAAAGGAAAGAATTCTTCTTTAAGGGACTTAAGAGCTGTGCATTTTAGCACAGCTCTTTTATATTCCTACACCACCAGCCGAGCCTTCGCCCTGCCGGTTCTGTCCTTTTCCACCACGATCTGCTTGTCAATCTTCTCCTTGAGTTCAGTCACATGCGATATTATTCCCACCAGCTTGCGTCCCTCGGTCACGCTGACCAGCGCTTTGTATGCCTGTGGCAGAGTCTTTTCTGTATCAAGGGATCCAAAGCCCTCATCCACAAACATCGTATCTATCTGTATGCCGCCAGCCGAAGCCTGCACTTCATCGGAGAGTCCAAGTGCAAGGGAAAGCGATGCCATAAATGACTCACCGCCAGAAAGCGACTTAACATCTCGTCTGCTGCCGTTGTAATGATCCACAACACAAAGATCAAGACCAATCTGGCTTCGCCTGTCACTGCTGTCCGTCACGCGGCTCAGTTCATACTGACCGTCTGACATCTTCAGGAATCTCAGATTTGCGCGCTGAATTATCCTGTCAAAATACGACATCTGTATATATGCCTCAAGGTTTATCTTATTCTTGCCGGATACATTCCCCGAGGCGGTGTCGTAGAGTGACTTCACACTGACGTATTCCTTTTCTTTTGACGAAAGTTCATCGGACTTCCTGCCGATATTCGCCATCGCCGTTTCATTTGCGCGGATGCGGCTGTTTCCATCCTGCATGAGAAGTCTGATTCTTCCAAGCTCATTTCTCGCTGCGATTTTATCTTCCTCAAGCTTGGCAAGTTCCAGCTTCTCTGCTGACTCCAGCGTGTCTGTCAGAGCCTTTATCTGCCCCTCCAGTGTCTTGATATTCTGGATCACAGCATTATATCTCTTCTCGGAGGCGTCAAACGAATCCTGCAACTTCTTTGCTCTGCCAAGAATCTCGTTCATCTGCGTTTCCGCCTCACTCCGATTCCTGAATCTGAGCCCCGCGGCCAGTTCTGTCGCCTGTTCTCTGTCGGAGACAACCTTTGCCGTGAGCGCCGATATATTTCTCTCAAGCTCCGCCAGCTTCACCTGCATCCCGGCAAATGCTTCTTCCTCCTGAGGAAGTTTTGCAGCAAGCTCATCCCTTCTGCTGACCCTTTTGCGTTCAGCCTCGATCTGTCTGTCAGTATCAGCAATCTTCTCATTGTAATATCCAATATTCTTCTCAACCTTTTCCGGCAGACCGTCTATATCCTCCGGGGCGTCAAATTTCTTTCCAGCCTGCTCAATAATGCTGTTTCTGATCTCAGTGACGCTGGCAAGCTTTACCTTTGCATCCGTAGCACTGGCATTTGCCCTGTCACGGGCCTTGTCCGCATTTTTCTTCGCAGTCTCAAGCTGTGCCTCCGTAGGTGCTTCATTCGGCAGCTCCGCCAAATGCTTGTGCTCCGTCGCACCGCACACAGGGCACGCCTGTCCCTCCTTCAGATCCTTTGCAAGGATTCCCGCCTGGGCATTCCTGTACAGTGTACCCATATGCTCATACATATCCTGATTTCTGGTATACGTCTCGTTATCTATCAGATACTGTTTCTGTGCTTTGTCCACCGCCTGTTTTCTTCTGCTGTATTCCACGAGCAGCCTGCTTATGCCGTTCAGATAGTCCACAGCATCAGCCATCTTCTCCCGGCTTGCCGTGAGAGCCACGATTTTCTCTCCCACATCCGCGAGCTGTGTCTGTTCCATTTTCAATTTTTCTATGCTCTTCTGCCTGTCTGCCACAAGCATTCTGCCCTTCTCCGCCTGTTCATTTTGCTTCCGTAGCAGCTGTTCCTCGTCTGCGATATTTTTTCTCTTCTCATCCAGTTTTTCATAGTCTGGAAGTTCGTTATTTATAACCGCCGCCTGCCTCTGGAGCTCTTCCGTCTCTGAGAGTGCTTCCTTTGTCCTATTTAACTCTGTCTCAGCCGCAATTCTGTCATTCTGTACATTTGCAAGCTCCAAATGTGCCTTTTCAAGCTGCACTCTGGCTTTCTCTGTCTGCTGTGCCTTACCTATCAGTGTGTCAAGTTCCCCGACCCGGGTCTCAAGTGTACCGATCTGCTTCTCATATGAATCCGTTCTTGCCTTCTCCGTTACAATAAGCTTTCCAATGAGTGTGATCACCTCATCAATTGGCATCTGACCGTCCTTTGCCTTCTGGACACTGAGCCCAAGAGGGTCATCCTCTCCGAAGACTATCCCGGATATATACTGCTCTATACTCTTCTTCATATCGTCCCGTTCACTCTGAAGCTTTCTCGTCTCATCCTGAAGACGCTTCTGCAGAACAAAATACCTTGATGTGTGAAAAAGCTTGCTGAATATCTTCTGTCTGTCCCCGGACTCCGCCACCAACAGTTCCTTGAACTCACCCTGGGCAAGCATGGATATCTGCGAAAACTGCTCTCTGTCCACACCCAACAATTCCTGAAGATATGAATTTACCTTCGTTCTGTTGGCAATGACCGAGTCATCCGGCAGATACAGTTCTGCAGCCGCCTCCTGCTGGGTAGTGCCTTCGCCCTTTTTCTTTCTTCTCTCATAGGAAGGATTTCTTTTAACCCTGTATGTCTTCCCCATATGTTCAAATGTCAGTTCAACGTAGGTATCTGTGTCCACATCGGCATACGTTGATCTCATCATCCTCGCATCACGGCTCGCTCCGCTCGGCTCATCATACAGCGCATAACAGATGGCATCGAATATCGTGGTCTTTCCCGCACCTGTATCCCCAGTCACAAGATACAAGCCTTCAGCCCCAAGCTGGGCCATGTCAAGCATCTGGACTCCCGCATATGGTCCAAATGCCGACATCGTAAGATTTATGGGTCTCATAAGCGCTCCTGCTCCTCCTTCCATATAGAGTCTATAATATCCTGAACAAAACTCCTCTGTTCATCACTCATTTCCTGGTTGTTCTGCTTCTCATACAACTCTCCAAACAGATCTATGGGCTTTTTCCCTTCAAGCACAGCGCCATCGTCTATCGTCTGTGTCACACGGGTTCGTGTGTTGTCATATCCCAGCTTCATCACATTTGGGTAGACCGTTCTGAGCTTTCCCAAAGCATCCGGCACGTCATCCTCGTCCGTGAGCACCACATACAGATAATCATCCACAGCCGTTCCCTCATAGTTTCGCCTGTCCATCAGCTCGTCAAACATTCCCTTTACCTCTCGCAGCTCATGCATCGGAACAAGTGGAACAGTCCTTATCTCTATTTTCTTGTCCTCAGGGATGTCAACAACCGTCACAGATTTCGTATGCTTAGCCTCAGAGAGTGAATACTTAAGCGGTGTTCCACAATATCTGACGGTCTCCCTGCCCACCTTCTGCGGCCCATGTATGTGTCCCAGCGCCACATAGTCAAATGGGTCAAATACCGACACATCCACATTGTCCAGTCCACCCACATTCTCCTCCGACTCCGAGCGCACAGCCCCGGTCACAAACTGGTGAGCCACCAGGATATTTGTCGCTTTCTCATCGATATCCATGTGCTCCACCACCACACGGCAGGCATCCGTGTAATCCTTTATATTCTCCGCCTCATCAGGGAACACCGCTCTGACCATTGCCGGCTTCACAAATGGCAGCATATATATGTTCACCATCTGTCCTTTTCCGTTCTCCAGCTTATATGGTCTGACCAGCCCATCTCCCATCCTGGCTATCTGTGCCGAATCATATACCGGCGATATATGGATTCCACTGAGATCAATCAGACTTGATGCAAATGCCAGCTTGGCCGCCGAGTCATGATTTCCGCTGATGATATACACCTGCAGCTTTCTCTTTGCAAGCGAAGTCAGAAAGCTGTCCAGCAGCTTCACCGCCTCCTCGCTTGGCACCGACTTGTCATATACATCCCCGGCTATGATGATGCCATCCGGCTGCTCATCATCGATAATCCCCAGTATTTCTTTTAATATATACTCCTGATCCTCCAGCATGGAAAATTCATTTACACGCTTTCCTATGTGAAGATCAGATAAATGGATCAAACGCATGCACAGTTCTCCTTTCTTGCAATTCCGTTTCTTTTTTGTATCGCTATATATAGTTTAACACAGATAAGATGCGTAAGTAATCAGCCTGTTAGTTAAAAAATAATGTAAAATAACTATTTTTCACTACATTTTCTCCTATTTGGATAATGTGCCAATCCCTTTTTCCCTTATAGTTACTTATTTATCAATTTATGTATTGCATTTTATCTCTCCAAAATGTAAAAAATCACGTATATTCGCTTATTCAGCGCATTTGTCCAAATCTATTGACTTCGTTTTTTCAATGCTGTAATGTGTGGCTTACCAGCTGGATTTCACACAAAGGAGAATACTATTTGACAAAACAAAAAACAAATATTAATCGTGACCATATGATATTTGATCATATCTTCAAGAAAATGTTATCACTATCATCTAAAGCTGTCACTAACATGATCAACGGCTTATTTGGCTATGAATACGATCCTGAAAACACTACTATTGATTACCACTGGACTGAGCATCAGGCCGACGAAACTCTGAAGACAACTCTGGCTGACACAATTCTGATTCTAAACAATAAAGATGCCTACCACATGGAGGCACAGATCACCGAGGACAAAGAGATAATCTTTAGGATATTCTCTTATGGTTATGGATACGCAGATATGAATAAAGAAACCATTGCTTCCGATGATGCCAAACTCCCTAAATTTATCCTGCATTTTCCAAATCCATGCATCATATTTCTTGGTGATGTGTCTTCTAATGTGCCAGGTGAATACAGTCTGGAACTGGATTTTTGGAATGACAAATCTCATACTTACACCGTCCCAACTGTCAAGCTGGCTGACATAAGCGTCAAAGAATTGAACGATCGGAAGATGGTTATTCTGATTCCTTTCCATATGCTAAAACTAAGGAAACTTATGAAAACCAATCGAGGTCCCAGCACCATACAAACATTGAAAAACCTTGTTCAAACTGATATACTCGGCAGTATAGAAACTAACTTACAGCTAGGCAATATAACACAGTCTGACGCCCACCAGCTTATGGGGCTCGCAAAGAAATTATATGCCTATCTGTATGAAGCGTATACTGAGACAGAGGAGGTCTGTGATATGTTTGATCAATCTTTGGAACTTGAAACAGATGAACTTGCAACTAAAATGCGTATACTTGAAGATGAGGTGAAGAAATACAAAAATATTGAAAAGGCTTTAGCTGAGAAAGAATCTGCTTTAGGGAAAATAGAATCCGTTTTGGCGGAAAGAGATTCGGCCCTCGCTGAAAAGGATTCGGCCCTCGCTGAAAAGGATTCGGCCCTCGCTGACATACAGGCGGAAAATGAAAGGCTCAAAGCCGAAATTGCCCGGTTATCTGCAAAATAACAATATATAAAGTCAGTTATTTAAACATAACAGCACCCCTGCGACTGAATCATCTTACATGATCTGCGCAGGGGTGTTGTGTTCTTATATTTACAATTTATATATCTGACCACTTAACAATCTATTTCTTGTCATCTATTATCAGAACTCCCTGTGGCGGGTTCGCATCTATCGCTCCGACCACCGGATGGGGAACATACATCTCCTCCAGGTATGCCACATCTTCCGCTGTGAGCTTTACATCAAATGCTCCATCTTGTCGTATTTGCCCCTTGCCGCACGATCCGTCTTGCTTCTGATGGAATCGCTGTTCCACACATTCCTCGCCAGATGACCTGCTGCCAGTGGACTGTATGGCATGAGCATGACATTCATCTGCTTGCAGATAGGTATAAGTTCTCTCTCATCCCCCTGTAGAGCAGATTGTAGTGATCTTCCATGGCTGCAAATGATGTCCAGTCGTGCATGACCCCGGCCTTGCCAAAGCTCATGCATCCAATACACAGCTTTGACACTTCTATGTCCGTGTTTCCTACCTTTGCATATTCCATATCTAATACCTCCTATACATTAGTTCCCATCTCATAGGCCTGATCAAGCGCTGCATGTCCTGCAATCTCGCCCATGCCATCCACTCCGCCGGCAAATACAGTTCCCGCAAGATGGCATTTCTCATAACATGCGATCCAGCCCTCAAGTCCATGTATCGCCCGCTCGTCCACACCAGCCTCATCCTCAGCAGCAGTTGACATGAAATATATGTCCCTGAACTTATAATCCGATGAGTACAGTGAATTGGCACGGTCGAGCAATGTCTTCATCTGTCCGGCCATCTCGTAGTAATATATCGGACTGGCAAATGCTATGACATCCGCGCATCTCATCTGCTCTGCCAGCTCTATGGCGTCATCCTTGATCACACACGCACCAAGCTTCTGACACGCCAGACAGCCAACGCAGAACGCAAGCTTTTTGCCCTTGAGTGTAACCTGTGTCACATCGTTGCCTGCGGCCTTTGCACCCTCGGCAAATCTGTCTGCAAGCGCATCTGAATTGCTGTTGTTTCTCAGACTTGTTCCTATAACCAGTACCTTCTTGCTCATAATATAGTTCCTCCAATCAAATGTTTCCAGCGGCGACTCGTCAAAACCAAATTTCAACCTTAAACAAGTTTTGTTTTTTCGATCACCATTACCATTCTATTATCATATCTGCCGGTTCACACACTCACTTGCAGACAATTAAAGTGTAGCATATGGAGTTTGCTCCAAGGCAAGGCTTTTTAACAGATTTACAATTTTTATGCCCCATCATTGTAAAATGTATTTATAAAATCCACTGATTACGCTGCCCAGTATCAATAATATGAAAATTTCCCATAATCATATTAATCATAATCCGTCATACACTGTGTAATATAGCACCTGTTACATAGGAGAGTTCTCTATGACAATTACTACCAGACTCAACCTTTTCCGCTCTATCTTCATTTCGATTCTTGGAGTCCTGCTACACTTCACCTACGAATGGTCTGAAGACAATCCCGCAGTCGGACTGTTCTCAGCAGTGAACGAGTCGACCTGGGAGCATCTAAAACTCATATTTTTCCCTATGCTCCTGCTTACGCTAATCGAATTTCTCTGGGCTCATATAAAAGAAAAGCCCCTGCCGGGAAACTATCTTCCAGCAAGGACTGTCGGTATCCTGTCAGGTATGGTGTTCATTGTAGTCGTGTTCTACACACTAAACGGTGTTCTAGGCAAAAATTATGAATTTCTGAATATCGCACTTTATTTCGCCGGGGTAATATATGCACTGAGAACCGAGAACAAATTATATTCCAGACAAGTCTACATAAACGACTACGTTGCCATGACCATCCTGGCTATTCTCGCGGTTGCCTTCTTCGCATTTACCAAATATCCGCCTGAACTGGGAATATTTGCAGATCCTACAATTCAAAATAATCCGTAACTATACCATTAAGCTGTCTCCTTATATCTTCAAAATCACAGTTAAGATTCAATGTTTTTACACTTATCATATTTCCACTCATTTTGTAACGATAATCAGGCTGGGTTCCGTTATCAGTCTGCGCATACAGCAACATACCTGCTACCTCATGTGGTTTATCCTTCAACTCTGCTTCTTTATTTTTGACATATGTAAATATCTGAAACATATTTGCAGATCTTATTGTTTCTTTCTCATATCTGTTCTGCATTATATGAGAATAATACTTTGCATCGATTATAAGAACTTTATTACCATATTCAAGTGTTATGTCAGATAAAAGATTTGGCAGCATATAACCCATTCCATCATCAAGCTGCCACTTTATCTGAGATGCATTTGTCATTATATCTGGGTATTCTTTTTTGTAATACTCCAATATAAATTTCTCATACAAATGATACATTTGTTGATCATCAAGGAAATCCATTATTTTAGTTTTTCCATCAGCCTGTGTCTGCAATAAGCCTTTCGCCACAAGGTAACATATAGATATCAACATTCTATAAGTCTGATTGTTCCTATCGTAATGTATATTCCAATCCACTATACGCAGATCAATCAATTCAACCTTATCAAAATACACCAAAAGCTTTCTCAGTCTGCTTTTTCTCTGTCTCGCCACATCTGCACCCAACAATAATAGCGCGGTGGATTTTATTATCCTGTTCTTACTGTTATTTACAGAAAAGTCATCATATACACAGGACAGTTTCCTGTTGATCATGGTCTGTCTCTTAACCGACTCTGTTATATTCACTCTTCCGCGAATAACTGGAATATCTTCCATTTGCTCTATATACGCTCTACCTAAGCCACGCTTCAACTGTTGCGAAATTCCTGCTATAAGTATCTCTGTCATGAGATCTGCCGTATTAGAAAATTCCTCCGTTGCCATTTCCCTGTAATCTTTTTTTGTGAGCGTTCTAAATGCATATGACAACATATAATAAATATTCTGTATAGGTATCAACTTATCGCCCCTCTGAGTTTTTCACTCCAACGTTCCACATTTTTAGGTTCGTCAAACCAGTACTCCTTCAAAAGTGGTATCAATTCAAACTCAACAATTTCGATAAGACGTTGATCAGTAAGTTCTTCTGAATTCATATCGCAGAAATAGCTATGGCCTATACAGAACCCTTCACCAAGCGTTTCATCGAACGAGATCTCACGATTTAATTCTTCCGTACACTTTATAAGCTTATCAAATTTACTGTTATCCAGTTCCATTCTATACTTAGTAAATCCTTCGGTTTCAAATCCAGGTTTAAGCTCAAAGAATGAGAAACGTCTTCTAAGTGCATAATCTATCATTGCAAGGCTTCTGTCTGCTGTATTCATCATGCCTATGATATATACATTTTCAGGTACATTAAATTTATCCTTTGAATATAATAATTGCAGGTTTTGATTTCTCTTATCCTTTTCAATAAGCATAAATAATTCACCAAATATCTTGCTAAGATTGCCTCTATTTATCTCATCTATTATGAAGAAATATTCATTATCACTGTCTATCTCAGCTTTTCTGCAAAAATTATAAAATACTCCCTTAGTAAGCACAAAACCGGATCCTTCTGCACTAGGACGATACCCCTCTACAAAATCTTCATATGAATAGCTCTGATGAAATTGAACCAGCATTACCCTGTCACTGTTCTTCTCACCCATCATGGAATATGCTAGGCGTCTTGCAGCAAATGTCTTACCAACTCCAGGAGCTCCCTGCAAAATAATATTTTTCTTGTGTCTTAGCAATGATACCAATGTATTATAATTCTCCGACGACATATATACATCTTCAAGGAAGTCACTCTCAGTATATACCTTATATTTCTTCTCCTCATCATCCTCCAATTCAAGATCAGTGTTATAAAGCTCATTTAACTTATCCACATAATCCGTATATGGAGTAACATCTGTAAGAGTTTTTAATGCAAGTTTTATTTCCAGTTCATGACTCTCATCATGTGTCCATTTGACTTTTCTTACATTGTTGTATCCATCTGTACGCTCATCATCATACATGTACTCTGATTCAACAATTCCTCTGCCAATTATATTTGTCCGTCCTTTTTTTACAAACACTATATCTCCAGGCTTCATAACATTACAGAACTGCCAAACCGCATGAATCGAATTTTTATAAGAAGAATTGCCGCCATATACTTCTTTCATCTTGTCCCTTATTTCTTCCTTAGACTGAAAAGCATCTATCGCGCCTATTTCTCCCCAGCCAATTGCCATGATCCCTTTGTTCTGCATCTCTTTCCACATGCCGCCATCCTCGCCCGGTGCATATGTCCAATATCTTATGCCATCATCAATATCCTCTCCAGCTGCAACACCATCTGATTGTTTAGCCTGCTGATTCTGTGCTACAACCGTTTTAAATATTTCAGATGCAAGTTCATCAGTCATATCAACTTTTTTACCGGCCTCTGTGAGAGTCCACACTCCTCTGACGCTCTTATCTATGTATCCACCTTTTACAAGGTAGTTTCTTGCAAATGCAACCTCATTCTCAAACTTATTAACTTTGGTTTTACCCCTTGTGATACTTACCTGTTCTTTTGTCAAATGCTCATTCTCAATTATCTTATTTCTTGTATCTGCTGCTGTCGCAGAGCCACCAAGATCCCTAAGTGCCCTTATGACCGGCGCAAACCACTTTAGAAATTCTGCATTTGACTTTTCTTTCTTCTTTTTATCTTTTATTTGATTCTTATTAACATTATCCGATTCCATCCATGCATAGTATGATAATTCAGGGAGAGAAATGTACTTACTCCTTCCTGCTTTCATATAGTCAGCACACTTCATACACATGTCAAGATAAATTTCACCTGAAGGAATCTCATTCTTCGATAAAGCATCACTTACAAGCACAACATAATCAGCAGGAAGAATATTCGGCTGAGTTAGAAACCATCTATTTCTCGAATCAAGATTTATAAATGTGTATGGTCTTATCCAATATAATCCCATAGTAATATTCCATTTCACGCCAAATTGTCCTCTGGCCGTATTGTAAGCACTTATAAAATCATGTTGGTATTTACCATTCTCAGGATCCCTATCAAGTTTTAAAGCTATCTCAAATAGTATCCATAAATTATCAATATCATCTACTCCTCTACCGCCAGCTTTAGACCTACCATCCTTAAATCCATAAAATGTTGCAAACAAATTATTTAGCACTGGTATTCCATCAAAATTAGCCGGAACTTTTGCATCTATCTCAAAAGTCTTTGCCATTTGATTCATTATCAGCATTCTATTTGCATTCGTTATCCCTTTGTTAAACAATCCGTATACCGTAAACGGATCAATATCCACAATATCATTGTCCTTTTCTAATTTTGGAAGTTTTATATTTATTTCTGTATAAATATTTTTTATCTTCTCAATCAAACTTGCCCTGTCATTTTTGAAGTCCATCAACTTATCCGCAAGTTCCATATAAAAATCTGTCCACTCAAACTGCACTCTCTCCACCTCTTTCGTAGATTTTTAATCACTCAATAACTATTTCTTATGTCCTTTACATATCTCTTTCATGTTCTCTATATCCTCAGAAGAAAACATATCTTTGGACTTTCTGCATTCATCCCAATAGCTTTTATCTGGAATACTCATCTTTACTTCATTTGCAAATGCTGTCAACATCCCATCTCTGATAATATTCGCCTCATTTGATTTTGCCATTTCTGCCATATTTGTTTCCTTCTTTCCAAGTGTAGCTATCGCCATTAAGTATTACAATGAATATTATCACCTTACTAATACTATATTTAATATAAGTATCCTACAGCAGATTAACCGCACACATCAGAAGCACCACCTGCATTACAAGTATAAGCGGAACTCCAACCGAGAAATAATTCTTCCTTATCTTGTGCCTGAACACCACCATTCCAAGCAGTGCACCGATACTTCCACCTGCAAATGCCATGCCGAGCAGGACAGCTATGGGTATCCTGTATCCACCCTTGACCGCTCTGTATTTGTCAATTCCGAACATGACAAATGTTACAACACTCATTGCCGCAACGAACCAAAGTGTCCATCTGTATTCTACAAACACATCCCAGAATGCAAAGCTCCATTTGCCCGCCGGTCTGAGCTTCCAAGTCATGAACACCGCAAGCTCTATCACACACACGCACACAGTGAACACCCTCAGCATCATATTCGTCTTGGAGGCCGTCCTGTCACACAGTGCAAACGCAATGATCATGCCCGGGGCACCTCCGGCAATGGCTATGATCCCGAGCAGGACACTGAGCACCTTATGACTTGTTCTCCTGCGCTTCGCAGCCGTCACTCCGTCAAGGACAGCTCCCAGTATATTTATACATATAAGATATATGATCAATTTGTCCATTATATATACCCACCTTGTCTACTGACATTGTATACAGACATTATATTCCATAGGGCATGACCATAACAAGTGACAAATATCAAGAACTCGTGGCAAACAAAAAAGAGCAGAACTACGGCTGTATACATAGTTCCACTCTCCTATATACTTCTACTGATCTGCGATGAGCACCTGCGGCTGAACCTTTCTGATGTTCCCCGCTCTGATAAATGCTACCACAGAGAATAACACGCTCATAAATACCAATGGTATAACCAGTGATATCACGCTTGTACTTAAATTAAAACTGTATATTCCAAATGATTCAAATCCTGCCTTGAAGAATGGCTTGCTGACGATAAGTGCCAGAACTACACCAAGCAGCGAACCCACAACTGCCGTCACGATAAAGCGGACCGCAAGCTGGCATCTGAGTCTGAAGGATGTAAATCCAAGTGCCTTGTATATTCCGATATCCTTTTGCTCACGCATGAGAACCTTGCCACACACGATTATAATCGTGACTATCACGAATACAGCCCCCAACATATATGTGAGCAATGTGAGTCCCTGTATTGCAATGTTGACTGTACCCGCTACTCCTTCAAAATCATCCTTTGCTGAATGTATTGAATACGTGATGCCCTGATTATCGCCATATCTCTTATCTATCTCCTGGATTATCGCATCACATTCATCAGTATTGTCAAGATCATAACATATTCCTTTGCCGCTCCATTCCTCTTCGTCTGAACTGCTTTTGGCAGCTCCACTGACACCAGACTCACTTACGGTCTCTTCGCTGGCAAACTTACTATATGCAGCCTTACTAATTGCAAAGTTCTTGCCCACATCATTTGCCGAATCGTATATGCCGGAAATCACCATCTTCCTTGCCACGCCGTTGCGCTTGACTGTGACTGTGTCGCCTATGTTCATGTGAAATCCATCAGCCACATACTGGGTTATCAGCACTTCATTGTCATATTTGCAGGTTCTTCCCTTTCTTATCGTGTTGATCATATCAGGATCCTCCACTATATAACAATACATCTGCACATCATCGAACAGAAGGTACTCGCTGGACATTTGATATTTTCTGTACGCTGTGTGTTCTGATATGACATTCTCTATATCTTTCTGTGTATCCTCATCGGCAAATGAGGCAGTCAGGTCATACTTCGTGACCGAAAACATATCCACCAGCATATTCTGTGAATTAAACCAGCGCATCATATCATTCATGAGTATCATGAACATGGCAAGTATAGCAGTCACAATGATGGCTGCGGCATACTGTTTCTTCTCAGATATAAACTGTCTGTATGCAAGACTCACGCCAAGTTTCTTTCCTGAGACCGGAAGCTTCAGAACGCTTGAGAAATGCACACTGTCCCGTCCACCTCTTATCGCCTTTATAGGTGTGGCCTCGGATATTCTCCTTGTCTTCAACATGATAAATGCTGCTACCAGAAGCAGTATCGCCAATATGACACACAGCACAAGTCCTACATTAATATCAGACGGAACTTCAAGTCCTGAAGAAGATCTTGTGACACTATTTATAATTTTTAGTATCGGAATGGCCAGTGGTATTCCAGCAAACAGTCCAGCCGCCACAGTGCACATATACCCGGCAAGCAACGCCAGCTTCACCGATGCATTTGTCATTCCGACCGCTTTGAGTATTCCTATGTTAACAAAATCCATCTCTATGCTGCTGCCGATGTTGTGTCCTAGAACTATCATAGCCGCCACAAGAAGCAGCACAACAAATATAAGCAGCACCGCGGAGAATACCTTTGTCATAAGAAGCATGTAACTTACCGCCTGCTCCTTTGATAAAGTTATCCAGCAATATGACGCGAAATCACTCACATTATTCAGTTCTCTCTCAAACTCCATCTCCGTGAGATACAGGCCCGGCTTTTTATCTATTATGATAAGCTTTGACAATTCAAAGGATCTCTTGTCATCTTCCAGTCCGCTTCTATGCTCTTCCGCAGCCTTTGCCTTGAGATCCGCAAAATCCTCATCTGAGATCAATATCGTCTTTATCCCCATGACCGAAGATCCCATATATGGATCCTCGAAAAATGACGCAACTTTGAAGGTATAAGAACCGTTATCATTGCCCAGCTCGACTGTATCACCAATCTTGCAGTCATACATACCTATGAAACTGAACGGCACACTTACCTCACCTTTTTCAAGTCGGCGATCTGTCATTTTGTTATCCACATCATACTGATCATATGTGAGCACGCTGTCTGTATCATTCAAAACGAAGCTGCTGCTGTTTCCGCCTTTTCCATTGCAGTCCTTAAGCAGCAGATATACAACATCTGTCGTTTTCACTTCCTGCACCGCATCACATTTGCCAATATTCTCAGTTATAATATCAGCACTTGTTCCATAGGAATCCAGCCTGCTCTCTCCGTAAAGTGCTGCAAGCATGTCTCCATAACCAGCCTCGTCCACAGCCTTCGAGTCATGCCTTATGGAATTCGTATAGTAGGAAAGCACTGAACAGAATGCCAGAGAAATTATAAGCATGAGCACGAACACACTTATATGCACGCCCTTGTTTCTTCTCATATTTCCTCGAAGTACCATCATGATATATCTCATCCCAGCACCTCCTACCACTGCATGGAACCAAGCCATGCATCTATCTGACTCTCACGGCTCTTGCGGTCTTCTTCAATATATTGTGACAGCTTCAGCTCACCTATGATCCTTCCGTCCTCTATGTAGATTATCCTGTTCGCCCTGATGGCAGCCCTCACATCGTGGGTCACCATGAGTATACTCTGTCCCTCCACGTTGAGCTCGGTGAGAAGATCCAGCACATCCTGGGTATTCCTACGGTTTAATGCGCCTGTCGGCTCATCCGCGAAAAGGATACCCGGACTGTTGATGACCGCTCTGGCAATAGCGCCCCTCTGTGCTTCTCCGCCGGACACCTGTGCAGGAAGTCGGTCAGCAGCACTTTCTATGTTCATCTTTTTTATGAGTTCATCAGCCCTGTTCTCAGTCTCCTTTGTGCTCTTATTCTTATTCATATATCCCGGCACAAGTATGTTCTCTCTAATGCTGAGGTTACTAACAAGATGTATCTGCTGAAACACAAATCCAAACTCATACACCCTGAGTTCTGCCATGCGCTTCTCATTATATTCTGTTATATCCTCGCCATCATATATGACCTTTCCCGAAGTCGGTCTGTCCATCCCGGACAGACTATAAAGCAGTGTGGATTTTCCCGAGCCTGACGCACCCATGATGACTGTAAAATCTCCCTTATAGATATCCAGATCCATGTTGTTGAGCACATGATTCTGCACGCCCTCACTGGAAAAGCTTTTGCAAAGGTCTCTTGCCTGAAGTATTATGTCTCCCATTTTTCTCTCCTTTTTGATGGTGCCTCTTTTGGTGGCGCCCCTCTAACTATAGTTGTAGCACGGCTCTTTTCGTTCAGACATCTTCTATAGATTCTCCACATGTCTTCACACCATCACCGTGCTACAACTATATCAACATATTTATTAACAAGTCCTTAACAAACTTTTCTTGCTGCAAAATATAACACTGCATCCAGGCCATCAGCATGATTTACGAGCTCCACATCTCCGCCCATTCTGTCCATAAGATAATGGACAATAAATAGTCCAAGGCCCGCTCCAGATTCATCACCGGAGTTTTCCCCTCGATAAAACTTCTCATATATGAACGGCATATCCTTATCCGGAATTCCTGTTCCATGATCCTTTATGGACAGCCTGTATACCATATCAGCGCCGCCCACATGGACATTCCTTGGAAGTTTTTCAGGCTCTATACATTCCGTAACAATACTTATCTCCGTGTCCCTGGCATACTTTGCCGCATTGGACAAAATATTCTCTATCACCTGGACCACTCTTCCCGAATCTGAATGCTCAAGCACTGCCTCGGTTATATCTCCATTCACCACGATATTCATACCAAGTCCTATATCTGACAAGACCTGTTCCAGCAGAGGTTTTATCTCAACCTCACCACTCTTAACTGCCAGCCTGTCCAGATCGTGCAGAGAATGAATAAACATATCATTCGTTATGGATGTCACCTCATCACATTTCTTCATGATGACCGACGCATACCTCTCCCTGCGCTCCTGGGTGGCGTCCATATTCATGACCAATGCCTCCGCATATCCTCTTATGGATGCGATCGGAGTCTTTATATCATGTGACAGCGTGGCTATAACTGTCTTGTTGTTCTCTATCGCTTCCTGCTCCCTCCGCCTGGCATGCACTATCTCCGTTCTCATATGGTCAAATGCCCACGTGAAGCTTCCGAACATATTTACCCGTCTGTACTTAAGTTCGGTGTCCATATCCCCTGCTGCCAGATGTGATGCATAATCCTCCAGCTCGTCAAATGGCCTGAGAACACACACGTATATGTACATGAATAATACAATCACAACACACAGGACAACGATATAAATGATCAATATATTTCTAAGTCCTGACTTGTCGGTATCTAGCTTTTGTTCCCTGAGTTCATTCATTACAGCGTCAAGCTTTTCGTCAGCATCTGTGGATCCCGAATCATACAGTTGTTTCACTTCATTCAGTTGCACTATATACTGCCCATATTCATCATCTTTTATCCGCCGTGTCTCGTCCTGCTTCTCCCTGTAGAACAGCCAGCCAAAAACTATGGTTATGGCGCACATGAACACGATCATCATTTTTATTATATTGCTTCTTACTGAATGTCGTTTCATTTAAACTCCCTATAGCTGCCAAGTGGACATCCACCGTACAAGCTCATATTATCCTCACTGTCTTTGTCTATTCACTATCTCCCAGCACATATCCCGTTCCCCATACCGTACGGATAAGCTGCGGATGTGAAGGATCTGTCTCAAGCTTTTCCCTGAGCCACCTCACATGCACCGCAACCGTGGATGGCTCCACATCGCTGTACAGCCCCCACACGGCACTCATGATCTGTTCCTTGGTCAATACCCTGCCTCTGTTCTCCGCCATGTATACAAGCAGGTCAAATTCCTTCGGCTTCATATCCACATTGCTTTTGTTTCTGCTCACGGTTCGTGCGTGCCTGTTGATCTCTATCTCGTTCCCATCTGTGTTCAGGGTCAACATCTCAGACTTATTGTCATCAATACCATAAGTTCTCCTGAGTATCGAACGGATACGAGACATAAGCTCTTTCAGTGAATACGGCTTTGCGATATAGTCATCTCCACCCATATCAAGGCCATTCACCTTGTCATCCTCACTCGTCCTTGCACTTGCAAATATGATTGGCACCTGCGAAGTATGCCTGAGTTCTTTACATAGTGAGAAGCCTGTACCATCGGGAAGATTGATATCCAGAAGTATAAGATCACATTTGTTATTTGTCAGCACTTCATATGCCTCATCTATGCTGGCTGCGTACAAGGATGCATACCCATTATCCTCCAGCATATCCTGTATCAGCATAGACAGATCCAAGTCATCATCTACTATAAGTATTGTTCTCTTGTCTGTAGGCTTTTCTGTCATCCTATACCCTCCAATATCTTCACTGCCCACAGTTCTTAATGTACGGCTTTAAATCGCCCAAATACCGTCTGTAATATCATCTGCAGGCAGTGGCTATATCCAACTATTTTTCTGTATTCACCAACATGTCATATGTAACACCATATTTCTCCGCTATGTCACTGGCATATGATCTGCCAGCGGGCGGCGCTATCTCGATCTTGTAAGATCTCTGTGATCCCTCGTTGTGTACGATCAGCGAATATACCTTGCCCTCTGTATGCCCTTCATTCATCTCATCCACATCAAAGCCCAACTTATGCATATGGGTGTTGTATATCGTTCTCGTTCCCTTTGTCAGAATCGCTCTCACGGAATCTCTGGCTATATAATAGCCCTCCTCAAACGATGTGGTTGAAAACGTCTCATTTAGAAGTATCAGGCTGCCGTCACCCGCACCGTCAAATATCTCTTTAAACCTCTTGCACTCCTCACCAAGTCTTCCAAGATCCAGGGTCTTGTCCTCGTCAGCAGGGAAATGCGTGAATACGCAGTCCACCGGAGCAAATTCAAATTCATCACCCGGGATATATATACCGCCCTGAGCCAGCACAAAAAGCTGACCTATCGTCTGGGTTATAGTCGTCTTGCCACCTCTGTTGGCTCCTGTAAGGATATACACCCTGTGGTCACTGTCAAAGTCCAGATCATTGGTCACTATGTGATCCGACTCCTCCGTATCAAATGCTGCAAGCTTGATATTGTATACGCCACGGGCCCTCATATAATATCTGCCCTTGGAATCGACTTCCTTAGATGTACCTGCGTCCGGCTGATATGCTGAGTTCACAACCCTTGCCTTGGAAAATGCTGTGCCGCGTTTCTGTAGCTTTTCTATGTACTCAGCCCATCTTATGTAGTATGTGAGTTCCGGTATGAGATCCGTCATGTCTGTGATGGTTATGGACACATACTTATTTAACGTCTCCCTCATCCTCTTGACAATTCTTGTTATGAGCTTGGTGACTACCCTGTCTGTATACCGCGTAATATCTTTGGATTTGTCAGAATCAGGAATACCAACCATACCCGCCGCCAGGTTATTTGCGCCTCCGGTTACCACCCTTCCCTGCAGTTCCTGCTGAAATTTGGATAATGCTTCATTTACCGCATCTAACGGCTGAAATTTGAAGTCACTCTTAGCGTCGAGGTTGTCACTTATCTTATCTCTGGACATCAAATGACCGTAGAAATTGCTCAGCACACCGCCCCTCGTAAATTGCTTACTATTTACAGATATCAAGCCAACGCCATCAGCCTCATATCTGCTGTTCAGATTAATTCCTATAGTTATACTTCGAACCTCACCACTCACCTTTTTAAGTTCTGCTATATCCCTCTTCAGCTCACTGAATCCATTGTCCTCATATATATTCTGAACATACTCCTTAAGACCTGTAAATCCCTCGGAATGCAAGTTTTTATCCTTCAGGCAGGAATATAACGAATCTACGCATTCTATGTAATCGCCTATCTCATCAAGTCTGTGCATAAGATCCCATATACCTGAATTCTCATCATAATCGCGTTTAAAGCTGCCGTAATCCTTGAGAAAGCTTATCTTCCCAAGAATCTCCATCATGTCGTCTCTGAGTTTTTTATTTCCAATTATGTCGTCAAACACACCACCTCTGTACTTTGTAACAGATGGATCTGCATATATCCGTGACATAACTCCCATTATATAATTCTGTTCGGACTCATTTGCCGACAATTGTCTGCATATCATATCAAGCCCAAGGTCATGCATGACCACAGGGCTCAGTGTCCTAAATGAATACTCACCATCCGGTACCAGAAGACTGTATTTTCCTGTTGTATTTTTCCCCATATTTACACCTTTCAAGTAATGCCGAAAGCCTGTCAATCCAGCTCATACCATATATCTTCCGCCAAGCTCAATTCTAATTTCTGCCTATCACCTTCACATACGCTGAAACCATCTCCACGACACCTTCCACGCCGAGCTTCACCTCATCAAGGCACAGGTCATAATGTTCTGAATATCCCCAGTTTTCTCCTGAGTAATAATCGTGATAGCTTCTTCTCCTGGCATCAGTCTCCTCCACAAGACTCTTTGCCTTTGATTCTGATATGCCATGCTTGTCCATTATCCTCTTGATTCTGCTGTCTTTATCTCCGCACAGGAATATTCTCACTGCATCGTTCCTGTTCTTGAATGCAAAGTCCGAGGCTCTTCCCACTACAACGCCATCCTGTCCTTCAAGCAGTTTCTCAAGAGCCTCCTCCGGGGTCTTTCTCCTCTTCATGACAAAATCATCCGACACCGACTGCATCATGGAATCTATCGCCTTCTCCCCAAAGAAGAACGGATATTTATCGTATACGCCCTTTTCCTTTGCCAGCCTTATTATCTCTTTCTTCGTATAGCAGGCTATGCCATATTTCGAAGCAAGTCTTGCCGCAACCTCATCGCCGTCACATCCACACTCTCTGCCTATTGTAATTATCATTCTGTGCACCTCCGCTCGTCATACTTATATATATAGAAATGTCTCATCTCTATAACTCGTCAAACAATACAACCATATTATATTACAATATAGCTGTAGCTGCATCCTGTAACTTGCAATATCAACCTCTTTGGAATTCCCGCTCCATACATATAAAATGTTTATCAAACAGATCACACTCGCCAACCGTCTCAAATCCTATCTTGGCATAAGTCGAAAGTGCCACTACATGACCTTCTCTGACCAGTATGTGAACACCCTTCATACCTCTGCTTTTCAGGACATCACAGGCATAGTTCATCATAGTCTTCGCAATTCCCTGTCCCTGCATATCCTTCCTGACGCACAGCCTTGAAAGTTCTCCCGATGGAGCCAGGTCAGCCCTCCAGCATGTAAGTGCCTCCACCGCATCGTCATGGTCTATAGATATTGTGGCCACAATCTCTTCTTTGTCATTCTTCATAACAAACAGATCCTCATTCTTCAGGTCAAATGCTATGGTATTCTCGTCCGGATAGTTCTCGCTCCACTCACACGGTCCACCTATCATGGCGTGATAAAGTGAGAGCAGCTCTTCTTTGTCTTTTGGTGTTGCATTTATTATCTTCATATGTCTGATCCTCTTTAATCATAAATTATTTCTTTTCTATTCCCGGAAGCTCACTCAGCTCCATCGAATTCAACGTTCTCATCTGCTGTACTGCCAGGTCATGCAATAACTGCATCCGCTCTGCCTGACTCTTTCCCTGTTCTATCAATATCGCATTATAGCTTTCAAGATTTGCCAGAACCAAAAGCTGATTGAGTGTAGCGTCATCACGTATGTTGGCATCCTTCTGTTTCTTCTCATCTCTCCACTCTTTTGCCGTCTTGCCAAATAAAACGGTATTGAGCAAATCCGCTTCGCTAGCATATGTATTGGATATCTGCCATTGTGTAAGCTCTGGCGGTATGAGATTATTCTTTATAGCATCTGTGTGGATTCTATAATTCAGTTTTGATATATCCCTGTTCAGGTTCCATGATAAGGAGAGTCTGCTGTTCTCGTCGGTCTTCAACCTCCTGTAATCTTTCATAATATACAACTGAAACTCTGGAGAAATCCATGTAGCAAACGACATCGCAATGTCGCTATGTGCATATGTTCCACCATACCTGCCAGCCTTAGATACCATACCTATTGCACTTGTCGTTTCAATCCATTTTTTGGCGACATCGTAAATGCATTTGCCCCAGCCTGCTTTCTAAACCCCTCGAATTCGAGGGGGTTAAAATTATTATTGTGTAATTTTTCCCATAGTCCTAAAAATTCTAATACGTCTCGATTTCTCATCCAATTCTGAATTACTGCCGCCGGATCATCACTCTTATATCTTGCAATATCAGTGAGTGACAAGTATTCATTTTCAAAATCCTGAGTATATATCCCTATATCCACACCATTTGCATGGATTGTTTCCTTAACCATTTTCGCCATCCTCATCCCTCTTTTCTCACTCCAAGCACTCCACTATTCCATTTAATGTCTCCTGTAAATCCAATCTATGTCCTTTCCGCAATATAACTGTTGACTTTTCCTATAGCATGATTTATTCTTATTCCATTAAGAAATGGGTTTTCTACTGAGTAATGTCATCTGACTGGAAAAGGCTACCCGTTTCTTTTTTTATATTCATAATATCGTATAAATATTTTTTTCCATCCTCACTATGCCTTATAATCATTGCCACATGATAAACATTATATCTTATTACTTCTCTACGCTCACTGTACACAGGCAAAGCAAAGCGGGATTCATACCTATACCAACCATATTTTGCATCTTTTTCGTGCTTTTTCTTCGAATTTTCTGTATGCCGTTTTTCTGTTGCAATTTCAATAAGCTCTGGTATTCCCTGGGCGGCATTCGCTTTTGCCTTAGCATTTGCACCTTTCAATACTCTGGTATATTCTGAATGTGCATACTCATCCGGCAAATCAGCCCCTATATAAATCTCATCTTCCGTATCTGAAATCCAATAAAATTCTCCAACAAATCTTTTTAAATATGCTTCCACATCGTTCCACTTTATTGATTGCTTACCCATAAAAATAATATCATTGATAAACACAATATTATTCCCGTCCACATCCTGTATAACGGCAACATTTCTCTGTGGTGTCCTAGTCTCTTTTGTCTCTGTCTTGTCAATTAGCTCCATATATCTGAGCATATGCTTTCTCACATGATTATCCGATCTGCGATAACACTCAATGAGATATTTCTCATCAGCACTATAATCGACGCTGCTGCTCTCACCCCCATCATCTCCAAGCAGCTCTGCCAATGACATGTCAAGTGCCTTACAAATAACAACCAGCTTGTCCGCCTGTGGATTGATTTTCTTCTTTTTCCAGTCATTTATCGTGCTGGTTGAAATCCCTGTTCGCCTCGAAAGCTCTGACTGGCTCATACTCAGTTCGTCAAGCCTTGCAAATATCTTCTCATATACCTTCAAAATATGTCCCCCTGCTTCTTCCGACTTTTCGGACATTGTATCATATATTCTCCCTTACTGCAATATCTATTGTTTGATTTTCACTTCCGCTGTGCTATACTATTCTTAGCAAATGAGTGATTGTACAAAGGCGCACAAGCTCCAGATGGGGCGGTGCGCCTTTTTTATGTCTTTTAGGAATTACAAATATGTATGCAGCAAATGAAAGGGATTACAGATATGAAGCTTGAAAATTATGAAGTACATCTGCCTAGCTACTCAATAGGCAGCACAATCTACAACAAGATCGGACCTGTATGTGAATCTTACGGTCACACCGTGCTGGTAATCGGCGGAGAAAAAGCTCTAGCTGCCGCTTACAAAAAGATAGCTGCGGCTGTCGCCGAGACTAGGCTTACTATAATTGGAAAGGAACTGTTCGGAACAGACTGTACCTACGACAATGTGGAGCGACTTCGCGCACTCCCTGTCTATCAGCAGGCTGACATGGTATTTGGAGTCGGTGGCGGCAAGGCGCTCGACACAGTCAAATGTCTGTGCATAACTGATGACAAACCTGTATTTACATTTCCAACCATTGCATCCAACTGCTCTGCCTGCACATCGGTATCCATCATGTACAATCCGGATGGCACATTTTTGAAGCCGCACTTCTTTATAAGACCGGCCATGCATGCATTCATCGACACCGAGATAATCGCCAAGGCACCAAGCTGCTATATGTGGGCCGGCATAGGTGACACCTATGCGAAATATTACGAATCAACCATATCCTCTAGGGATGAATGCCTGGAGCATTTCACATCCATCGGAGTTGCCGTGAGCCGTATGTGCCGCGATCCACTGCTGTCCTACGGACCTAAAGCATTTGCCGACCACCAGAAGGGGCTGTGCACGTATGATGTTGAACAGGTCATCCTCTCAATAGTGGTAACCACCGGCATTACCTCTATCTTCCTCACAAAGGACTGCACTCCGGACTACAACAGCGGTCTGGCCCACGCCATATTCTACGCGCTGACCAATTACCCTGTCATAGAGAAAAATCATCTTCACGGTGAAGTTGTAGGATTTGGCGTACTGATCGCACTTCTTGTTGATGGACAAATGGATGAATTCGAGAAAGTATACGAGCTCAACAAAGCCATACATCTCCCGGTATGCCTGAATGACATAGAGATCGCAGAAGGAGAGTGGGAAGAAACCATGAATCGCATACCGGATATGTCAGATGTGGCACATTATCCATACAGGGTGACAAGAGATATGCTGGTCAAGGCTATGAACAAACTTGATATGAGGAACAAAGAATAATCTGATATTCAATGCGGTATTCTTCGCATACTGCCTGTATTCTCAAATCTCTTCGAAGTGCTGTACATCTGTGTCATGTGTGTCGCTCCTGCAGTGGCATTTGCCACAGGCGGTGCAACCTTGAGCACACTGACCGGACTGCCATATCTGGTCTGCACTCTCATCATAGGCGTATTTATATTCATAGTTGCCATATTCGGAACTGACCTGGTGCGCAGGGTTGCCTCCGTTTTATCCATATACATCATCATCGGACTGCTCATCGTATACATTCCGAATATAATCGCGAGCTCACATGCGATCAGCCAGACCGCATCGGCCATGAGCTCCGACGCATTCCCTCTTGGCAGGGCACTTTACTCCGCATTCCTGTACGGAACTTTCCAGCTTGCAAATGTAGCTGTATTCGTGCAGCATGCCAGATCATTTGACAAACCGAAGGATGCAGTAAAAAGCATGGGAATAGGATGCGTGATAAATATAATCATGATGACCGTTGTAGTTCTTGGAATAATGACTGTGGCGGCAAATCCTGACATGGCAAACCAGAGCGTGCCTACTCTGTTCATGGTTCAAAGCGGTGTGGGCAGCCGATTCCTGACACCGCTCATCTCCGTTCTTATAATACTGGGTGCCGTGTCCACCGCGGTGAATATGGCGGCCGCAATGGTCGCAAGAATTTGCAGCCAAAAATCCGTTAAACCTGCCATCAGTCCTGCTGCAGGCTCAGCCCGAATAACCCGCAAAGAGATCATAGCTGCGCTGATCTGCTGTCTTGCCGACTTTGGGATTGCACAGTTCGGCCTGCTGACACTCATCCAGAAGGCTTACAGCTTCCTGGCATATCTGGCAATTCCTGTTATTCTGATTCCTTATGTGGTCAGGATGATATGGGAAAGGACTAAGAAATAGCCTCCAGAAAAAGCATAGCCTCAATCGCCGGTGTCTTTGATGCATATTCGGCATTTTCTATGCCATTGGTAAGCAACAGCCGTTCCCAAAGCTTAGGATAATTGGCGAAATCAAATGTATTGTCATCCAGTATCACGTATTCATCTATCCCAGGATGTTCCGCCAGATAGCTCTGGATGCCCTCACCTCTGCCAACCCAGACATCTGTTGTCTTTCCAGACAGGCTTAGTCCAAATTTGCCCAGCATAGATACAAGATATGAGAAGTCGTCCCCGTCTTCTCTCATAAGCTTCCAATCCGAAGTCAGAACGATCTCCGCCTTGCCAAACTGTTTCAATGCTTTCTTAAGCGTTCTCACTCTGGACTCATCTATCCCGGTTCTTCCACTCGGCGTCCCCACAACTGTCGTCCGGGTATTCAATACACCATCTATGTCCAGAAATAATGCAAAACTCATCACTTACCCCCTAGAACATTTTCTCTATCCACTCTTTTTCCTTAAATCCGGTCAATACAAAATCTTTATCAACGACAAGCGGTCTCTTCACCAGCATGCCATTTGTCGCAAGAAGCTGTAACTGCTCATCCTCGCTCATGTCCGGAAGCTTGTCCTTCAGTTTCATCTCCTTATACAGCATGCCGCTCGTATTGAAGAATCTCTTGAGCGGAAGTCCACTCCTACCATACCATTTCTTAAGCTCATCATATGTAGGATTATCATCCACAATGTGGCGCTCCGTGTATTCAATCTTATTCTCGTCCAGCCATTTCTTTGCCTTCTGGCAGGTTGAACACTTTGGGTAACATATAAATTCCATCATCGGTCCTCCTTTTCCAAATACTTATTTATCTCTCCAATATTTCTGACAAATGTCACACATCCCCATGTCATTTACTCTAAGTGGGAAAAAATACTTCTTTATGTTTCTTGAAAATACAGTATTATATTCCCCATTGCCATCTCTCGAAGTAATCTTGTCTGGCATATCCGGATTATAACCCATTGAACCACAGCAAATGCAGGTATTCATCCATTTTGCCATCTTGGGGTATTGTTTCAGGTAGTTTAGGGCTTCGGTTTTTCTGTCCATGGAGTCTCCTTATCTTCTTTATCCTTTTTAGGCAATGCTAAATACTGCATTGGCTATATTACAGCCTCATTTTCTTTATGCTCATTTACAGAAAGATTTTCCATCAAATCCTCACCAATTTTATAGACGGATAACTTATCGATTGCCATTTGAACCTGAAACTCATTTAGTTCAAGCTCAACATCATGAATGTTTCCGCTTTGGGGCAGTCTGACATGAATAACTGCAAAATGCTGATACTCCTCCGTATTATAAATTCCATCCTCATACTTCTTAAGGCGTACTATTTTTCTTGATATTCCTTCCACCAACCGATAATCTATTGCATATATTTTTTTCTCTGTGAATCCATGTAAATGTGTAGTTCCAAATGCTAATGCATTTGTTTTATAGAAAAGCATCTGACTTTTTAAATATGACGCTTCAAGCTCCTCATAATCAATATCGCCCTTCAACCACTTCCGTACTGGCATTCCTATATACAGTGAAAACTCTAGCCAAAAAAAGAATCCGAATAGACAAAATCCTATGATAGCCATATAATAACGCCCTAAAGGAATAAGACACAAGGTACAAAACATCAGGAACAATGGCAATATCATATTAACAAGATATTCCCGTCTTTGAAATCTTTTTAATAAATCCAGTTTCATGCTTTGATATTTAGGTTTCTCAAATGTGTGCTCATTGAGATAGGCTACATATTTCTCATGCCACTCAGGGCTTTCAAAATAACTGCCATTCATATATTGTGCTTTCATCTCACGAGCTTTCGTATCTGCTTTACTTTCCTTGCAATACGCATAGAGCAAATATGCAATGAGCATCGGACAAACAATGCATGCCGCACATTTTCCAGCCATATCTCCTATGACAAAAAACAGAAATAGTCCCATAAGGACTGTAAAAACAATATACACCACCAATGCTTTCCTAGTCATAGCGAATGGAAATTTGTCATTTTTTCTCATATAATTCTATTTTCTCCAACTTCGAACTCATTTCACAACAATGGGTACAACTATTTGCGGACACATTATCCGTCAGAACCACCTAAATACCGCATAAACTCAAGGTTTCCTGCTTAGCAAGCAGACTGTCTCCACATGGCACGATAGCATAGATATCCGTTATCTTCTGATAAAATCTACGCTCAGAGAGACGGATCTCACGAATCTGTTCAAGCAAACGGTCGAAGTATTCTACTGTAAGCACAGAGCCACCTTTTTTCAGGCGCTCATCATCCATGACCCAACCTTTGATGGTGTAGTCCTTCACGATGCCATTGGCCC